>Ga0206882_1078_pt1 | contig 19856 bp, 19 predicted proteins | sample Alteio_BWOrgCont_4_FD_152908 | JGI IMG/M metagenome (GOLD analysis project Ga0206882, IMG submission 152908) | Enriched cells from forest soil in Barre Woods Harvard Forest LTER site, Petersham, Massachusetts, United States -... | ecosystem: Environmental > Terrestrial > Soil > Temperate forest > O...
GATGGAATTAGCGATGATGCAGCCAAGAAAAAAGGAATGAAACGAATTAAACCTTTTCGAGTCTATATCAAGGATCTGAATCAAGCCGTGGTTGGCGGTGCCACTGGGGTGACTTTTTATGGCTGCCTCTATGTTGACATGCTGTGGGTTGAAGAATTAATTCGCAATCGAGGATTTGGCAAAAAAATCATGGAAGAGGCTGAAAAGATTGCTAGGGAAAGAAAATGTACATTTGCCACATTAAATACAATGGACTGGGAAGCTCTATCCTTCTATGAGAAGTTGGGCTATCGCGTTGAATTTGTTCGAGAAGGCTATGAAAAAGCATCCAATTTGATCTTTTAGATGTGTTTACAACAGGAAAAGAATCGTCGTATCAAACACATCCATACGTTCACGCCTTTTGTAAAAAGAGTAAAGGAACCCACGTGATTGTATGAAAGAGTCTATGCAAATTATTTACCTCAATGGGCCCTCAAGTTCAGGTAAGACAACACTGGCCAAGGCCCTTCAAAAAGAATTTGATTCACCCTTTCTCCATATTGGAATCGACCGAGTGATTGGCATGATGCCGGAAAAACTAAACAACTGGGAAGGGCAGCCAGCTCCCCTAGGTTTTAGTTGGAAAGAATCTATTGATGAGACCGGTCATCTTGTTCATGAAATCCAGTCAGGGCCATTTGCAAGAAAAATGGTTCAGACATTAGTGGAGATCGTCTTAACAATGGCAAGAATGGATCATTATATAATCATAGATGATGTGTCTTTTGGAAAGTACCAGGTGATGAAATGCACCCACTATGCTGAATGGGAAATGGCCAAGCAATTAAGAAATAAATACTTTTTTGATCCTCTGTCGATTGCAGATCCTTACACATGGACATTTGATCATTCAGAACACGCCCATCTTGTTCTCTATCAAGGAGTCGAAGTTATTGGTTATGCTCATATTCAATTTTGGCCAGAGCATCGAGCAGCGTTGCGAATCATTGTCATTGATGAAAACTACAGGCAGCACGGATTGGGAAGCCAATTTTTACAGCTTTGTGAGCAATGGTTGAAAAGGCAGGGAATCAAATCGTTACATGATGAAGCAAGGCCAAATGTCGTCAGCTTTTATCGCAGAAATGGCTATACAAAAATGCCTTTTGAAGATCCTAGCGGTGAACCTCCAAGTATTCATGATGTTGCGATGGGAAAAAGACTATGAAATTCCAAATTCAACAACATAAGCTTCGTGATGAAGTTAAGAAGAGAATCTTTGATGGATTTGGAAGCCACGCTACTGAGTCTACTGGAATAAACGGCCTTAACGAAGAGCCTATTTCATTTGAAATTTTTGATGGAACGGAATTTGTGGGAGCCATAGTTGTCCAACCATTCTGGGAACAATTACACATCAAATATCTTTTTGTAGAAAAAAACTATCGTGGTCAAGGAATCGCTCGCCAACTGATGAATCGTGCATTGGAATTTGGAATAAAATGCGGATGTCAATTTGCCTTCGTAGAAACGATGAGCTTTCAAGCTCCAGAATTCTATCAAAAAATGGGATTTACAATTGAATTTTCAAGACCAGGATATGCTGAAAATACGACATTTCATTATCTCAAAAAATCCTTAAATGGTTCGGAAGCACAAAAAAAAATTACCAGAATCGGCGTCTATGGCGTTGCCAAAGATAATGGAAAAATTTTGACTGTTCGGCAACAACGAGGGCCTTATGCAGGTAAGCTCGACTTTCCTGGTGGAGGAATTGAATTTGGAGAATCAGCAGAGCAAGCCATACGCAGAGAATTTGCAGAAGAAGTGGCAATGGAGTTTGATTCCCTGCAGCTGATAGACAATTTAACTGCAACAGTCGATGTCGACAACACTCCATCCAATGAGCCTTATTTGTTTTATCAAATCGGAATGATTTATCGAGTGCATGGTTGCCGATTGATAAAAGACGCAAAACAAGGAGATTTGCAGCACCTTTGGATCGATTTAATAGCATTATCCGAAGAACAATGCTCAAAATTACTCTGGAAATGGAGGATGAAGCAGTGAAAGAGAATTTTCTAATTCCAAAAATTCATTAGTTGTAGATACGTCTTTATTAGTTATAAAGTAATAAATTAGTTTTAATAATTTTTTATTTGTATAACTTGTTATTAACAATTAATGTTTTGTCTCTTTAGTTTTTAAGCAAATTCTGATACAGTTTGTCTTTCAAAGTGAGCCATATACGAGGTCAAAATGAAAATTATCTGGTCTGTGATCCTATTGCTGTGTGTTTGTTCATCAATATTTGCAAATCCATCAACTGCGCCAATAGTTACGGCCGAAAAATATATGGAGTACAAGAAGCAAAATGGTCACCTCAACAAGTTTATTCCTCCTAAAATTGTTCTTGTGTGCTATCAACAAAGCACTCTTCAGCATCTTTTAGATAGTAATCCTGATATGAAATTATGTGATTCATTTACTCATCTCTACTTAATTGAAGGTGGTAATGTAGGCGTTCTTGGCGGATGGGGTATGGGTGCTCCGGCTTTGTCTATAAAAATAGAAGAGCTGATCGCTCTCGGTGTTACGAAATTCATTGCTGTTGGTACAGCAGGTAGCTTGATGGACAAGCATCGGATCGGGGAATTCATCATTGCTAAAAAAGCTCTTGCAGAAGATGGGGTGGCTCATTTGTACCTAAATGGAAAGTCATACGCTAGTGTTGATGAAAAATTGTTTTCTATGTGGAATGAATTTTCAAAGAATCATGCACTTCCAAGTTTTCACCCAGCAGGGGCTTGGAGTTTTTCTGCTATTTTTAGAGAAACAGCTGCTGATGTCATCCGCGTGACAATGGAAGGCTATGATGTAGTAGAAATGGAAGCCGCTACACTATATGCCATTGGGCAAGAAAAAGGCGTGCAAACTCTTTCCTTATTCGTGATAAGCGACACTCTTACTGATAAGGTATGGATCCCTCACATAAAGGAGCCAAAGGTGAGAAATAACCTTCATAAACTCTCAGAGTGGGCATTGGAATTTTGTAGGAGCGAAGTTAAAAAGAGTTATTAAATGCGTATGAGAAAATTTTATTTAACGATTTTGATGACACTCGTGTCTTTTTCATGTCATGCAGAGATCAAACAAGTGAACGATATGAAAGAAGTATTTGATTATTTCACCGAGGTTAATTCGAAGACATTGGCCATTTTCGATGTTGATATGGTACTAGTTCAACCGAGCGACCCAGCTTTTCAAATGGCCAATATGAAGCGTTTTGGAGCTATTTCCAAGCGGATCATGAAAGAAGTGCCAGCAGAAAAGCAAATGATGTTTTTGAGTCTAATGACAATCAGTTCTGATCCTGTCCTGGTCGATGAGTCTACTCCTCAATTTCTAAAGCAGATTATCAAGAAAGGCATTCCTGCAATGGCATTAACAGCCAACTTAACGGGCTCTTTTGGGATGTTTCACGCTTAACGGTGAATCCAATCACTCCAATAGCCTTGCTTAGACGTAAAAGCGGCATTAACTCTAGATAGTGAGGAATAGGACGGATGCTTGCATAACCGTTAAGTAGTGCTTTCTTACGTGGGTAAGACCATTCGCCTTGTTCAATAGGAGGAAAATCTTCTTCAGCAAATCCTCCTCTACCAGATGACCAATCAATGACACCATGAATTTGGTTATTAAATGCCATTACATTACCTGGACGAAAATCGCGATGAACAATACAAGGTCCATCGGCTCCAGCTAGAAGATCTATTTGCCGATCAAAAGCTATGCGACATTGGTCGATCAAGCCACCAGGTAAATGATCTTTGCATTCGTCGATTCCCTCTTCAAACTTCAGCGTAAATGGAATGCGTGAGTCTACGCTTAATTGATTCGGTTGAGTAAGATCTCCGTAGCCTTGAGTTTTAGTAGCATGAATTTTTGCAAGGATACAGCCAATCTCATAAGCTAACTTCTCATTGATATCGGTGACACTCAGGAGATTCCCTGGTAAGAATTCCATCAAAATGGCTCCATGAATATCTCCTTCCGGCTCCACAAGCTGGATGATGCGAGGAACTGGAATTTTGCCTTCAAAGGATCTTAAAAAATAGGTTTCTCGTAGATAGTCGCCTCGACGCGAGCAGATTTTTAAAACATACTCCTTCTCGGATGCTGTAGTCACTTTATAGACAACCGCAACCATTGCATCCTCATGCTCAATGGAAGAGAATTTGGAATCTTGAAGGTCAAGCAGCTGTTTGTATTGAGCAATCAAATGGTTCATATTTACTGAGGTCCTATTCAATTTGACTGAATAAGTGTTGCATATCGAGATAAGCCCAGTATTCAATGATTTGACCATTTTTGATTCGATAAACAGTGACTCCACTATAAGAAACTGGCTTTCCTGATGGCTTTTTGCCTTTAAATTCGCCTTTATGGGTTCCTTTGGCACTCCACTGAATGCTCACAAGATCATTTTCAAAAATGATTAATTCATTCTTCACTGATAAATCAGGAAAGCCTTTTAGCCATGCTTGAACCACTTCTTTCACCGCTTGTGCTCCTCGAAAATCGCCAAGTAGACTATGAATTAAGACATCCTTATGGACTAATCGATCGATCGCACTAATCTCTTTTTGATTCCAAATTTTATTTGCATATTCTTCAGCAACTTCCTTAGCAGAGGATTGAGTTGTTTTTAAAGCCATTATGGATCTCCTTGTGCTTATCGTTTCGATCTATTTCTTCTTTGATTTCTTTTTCGGTTTCTCTTCGATTTTTGGAGATTCATCCGCAAATTCAGCCTCGATTTCTTCAATCGAAGGAAGATAGCCTTTCAATTCTTTTGTTAAGGATTCAACGATTGTCACTTCATAAGTCGCCACCCCAATCGGATTTTTAAAGCCCCTTAAGGCATATTCGACCGTAAAATTGTTTTTGGTTTTGCAGAAAATCATTCCAATTGTCGGCCTGTCATCTGGACTCTTGAGAAGACTGTCCACAGCGGACAAATAGAAATTCGTTTGACCAATGCTTCAGGAGAGAATGCGGTCGCCTTCAATTCTCCAACTATGAAGCACCTAAGCTTATAATGATAAAAAAGAAGATCAATCGAATAATCACGGTCTTCAAAATGCAACTTTACTTGCCTGCCAACAAATGCAAATCCTTGACCAAGCTCTAAAAGAAAGCTTTGAATATGATCGATAAGGCCCTGCTCTAACTCCTTCTCTTTATACTTCTTAGTGAGTGAAACAAACCCAAAATTATATGGATCTTTCATGATCTGATGAGCGATATCAGATTCTGCTTCTGGTAATGCCTCTTGGAAATTGGTAATTGCTTTACCTTGTCGGCTATAAAGATCAGACTCCACCCACATAACGAGCATGCTTCTGCTCCACCCATTTTCAACCGATTGTTGCGCATACCAGAGACGCTTTTCCATGCTATCAACCTTCTCCAAAAGCGCAATATTGTGTCCCCATGGAATTTGTGCAACAGCTGTTGCACAATTTGAATCAGGGTAGGATTTAGCAAATTTTCTCATATATTGAAGATTTCTCAATGAAAATCCATCCGTATCAGGAAATGATGATTCTAAGTCTTTAGCCAGTTTATTAATGGTTTTAGCGCCCCACCCTTCTACAGAAATCTTTTCCAAAAGCATCTTGCCTATACGCCAATAAAGAGCTGTAAGCTCTTTTGTAATCGACATCGCGGCTCTAAGTTGCGACTCTTGGATGTCTTTTTTGATATGTTCTAAAAATTGGCCATAGCTCTTTGAGTCGACAATCTCATTCTTCTTAGCGTTCATTCAAACCTCTATGATATTAAATTAACTTTTTTGCTGGCGTTATCTGATCGGGCGGATTTATCATAAGCGTAGACCATCTCTGAAGAAGCATGTCCAGTCACACGCATAATATCACTGTCTTGGAATCCCTGCTGTTTAAGATAAGTAACAGCAGATGCTCTCAAGACATGCGGAGTGATTTTAAACGGCATCCCTGCTTCTTTCCCAGCTTTAGCAAATGTCATAGCAACTTGATTAATCATTACAGGCTTTCCAGATCTCGTAATAAAAACATGTCCATTTCTTTCGCCAATATGCTCTCTAAGTCTTTTGATAATGCTATCTGAATAGGTAATCACAGTCTCTTTGTACACTCCCTTCATTTTAGACTGAAGAAATGTGATTTCACAACGCTCCCAATCAATTTGATGGGTCTGTAGAGACAAAACTTCATTTACTCTCTTGCCACCTTGCAAAATTATTTTACCAATCAAGCAATCTCGTGAATTGATTTTTTCCAGCTCCTTAAAGAAAGCTATCCATTGCGCTTGGGTCATTGCTGATGTTTTGACCTTTTCACCTATTCTAAAAAATGTTTTTGCGCTTCCTTCCTTATTAGGTAAGGCCTTTTTTACAACACCTTGAAACCGGCGCTGTAAAAATCCTGTAAAAGAGATATAGCAAGCTGCGCGTGATTGCCGACTTGATTCAGCCCAGTCTTGTATCAACTTGATTCGATCGATCACAGCTTCATGATTCGTTAAGGCAAATGCTTGAAGGCTCATTAACGGATTGAGAAGGCCAAATTCAATCAGTTTGCGAATACCCGAGCGATAATTAATTTGCGTTCTATGACTTAAAGTGAATAGCCAATGGGAAAGTGCCTCTTCCAATGTTATCTCATCGATTTTGTTCCAAATCACATTTGCTTGGAAGGCTTTTGCCTGGTCGTAGGTTTCCAATCCTGAAGAAAGAGAGGTTTCAAGAATCGCTGGCATTAAAGTCATGACAGTTTTTTTCCTTTGAATAGATTTTCAAATAATTCCTTATGCTCTTTAAGGCATACTGCATCTTCAAATGGAAAGCGTGGAGGTAAATCAATTGGGGCAAGTTCACTTTCTCCTTTCAGTTTGATTGCTTGGATCTGGAGTTCTTGTGTTTTTTTGTATTTTGGCTTTTGCTTGGTCATCGTCACCTTGACTTGTTTATAAATAGCATTATAAACAAGAAAATATACCCTAAAAACCCTTTCTCAGCAATCGAAAGCTTAGAATAATTTTCTTAAAAATGAAGATGCTCCCAGTAAAAATCGACAAGCAAGAATCGAATAATTTTTAAGTCAACTGGGTAAAAAAATTGAAATTTGCTCGATTGTAATTTACATTGTTGTTAAAGCCCTTAAATCATATGTAGAATCGGTAAGCATTAAAAAAGCTCCACTTAACGCATCTACAATATCATCATGACTTCCTTCCGGAAAATTTTCGAGTTCTCTTAAAAAAACCTCATTCCAAGATGCTTGGAGTATTTTAATATTTCCAGCTTCTGCTTGAGAAGAGATGGGCAATGTTCTGGTGACTTTATCTTTAGTTGCCTTAATAGCTTTGACAAAATGCCCTTGAAGCATTCTAACTAGATAGTCAGCTTCACTAACTCCAGCTTGACCTGGATCTTGCTCTATTCCGATTCTTACAGAACGCCCGTCTTGAGATGCTGTATTTTTAATTGCATTTTGAACTCCTAGGGGACTGTCTTGCAACCTCACAAGATCAGTCACATACAAAATATTATTTTTATCTTTTTCCAACTTGATGCCAACCGTATAATCTGGATCATTAGTTTCTGTTTTCCTTGTGGCCGCCCTATCCCAATATCTTACTTTGGTTAGAGTGTTTGGGATAGCTTTTACAATTTCAAAATATGAACGCTGAAAGAATATCCCTGCCGTTGGACGAATGTTCCAGTTTCCCATTAAAAGTTGTTCTCGTTCAAATCTAGGCAAGGCTTTTAAATTTGAAATATATCCAGGATCTTTTTCCATTAAAATTTTGTTATCGAAAACAGTCGAACAAATAAAGGTGAAACTCTTAGGCAAGCAATCTGGGGTTTTCTTTATCAATTCCTCGGCTGTATTAGCCCATATCATTCGATCGCTTTCCATGATGAACCAGCGTATTTTACCGCTACGTTCAGGAATTGCATAACCTATATCAGGGTTTATCCACCAATCGATTAACTCTCTCACCCAAGAGTCACAATCAGGATTAGTGGTCGCTCTTATGTAGGGCCTAACTCCACAAGTAGAGCGATTACGTGATAGCATGTAAAAGAATTGATCTCGCGTAAAATGTGTAAGTTCATCGAATCCAATAAATGGAATCTGAGATCCCTGCCAATCAAGTTTACTCTTTTCATGTTCCATATGATTGAATTTTACAGTAGCTCCGGAAGCAAATTCCCATTCCATGATAGTTTCTTTGGGTATTCCACCAAATGATGGAAATAATTCGTATGAAGTGTCCCACAAGCCACCTTTATTTCTTACTTGGACCGCATTGCGACGAAATATCACAGCGCCAAATCCACGAACATTTCGATAGCGTAAAGCCTCCATTAAAAGAGCAAATGTCTTTCCTCCTCCTGCAGCACCCCCATAAATGGCAATATGAGCTGATGTACGAAGAAAATCATCTTGAGGTCCCTGCGGACTAATATTAGATATCGCTTGTGCCGTCATAAACTAAATGATCCAATTCTGGATTGAGCCCATTTGATGGAAGATGTAATCGACAAACCATTGAGTGATTTGTCTGGGCCTTGAGATCTAATTTATCATGATTTGCCCATCTTTCAGGATTGCGTCTCGCTAAAAAATCTCGAGCTGCTTGCCAATTGTTAGGCATATGTTCTTTCCAGTTTTGAACAACTTCTATTTCGGCTTCAGCTTCAGCTCTCTGGACTTCCACAAAAAAACAAAAATATTCGCCTTTCCCTTCTTCTTCTCCTCTTTTCATCCATAAACGAAAAGTTTCATACTCTATTCCAGCAGCTTTGCATGCAGGCTCATAATAATTTCCACGACGGATAGCTTCAATAATTCTATCTTTCGATTCATGGAATTTACTTGGCCGGCCTGCTGATTTGGTTTTCTTAACTTCGCTAGCCATAAATAGCCTACTTAAAGCATGGTCTTATTAATTTGAAAATTGCTCTTGAAACTAGAGTAATACTGTAGGATTAAACGATGCAAGAGGGATTTTTAGCATGATTAGCTGTGGATATGCTGCAAAGGTTGCTTTTTCCGCATTTTTTCCGCAAACGATCAGAACCTTGCCGCTTCCGAAGGAATCGAATGGAATCATAACTTGTTGTTCTTGCGAGAAAGAATTGATTCTGGTTTACTCTATATTGTTCAGAGTTTCCTAGGGAATTGGTCTCATAATCCGCTGGTCCTTGGTTCAAGTCCAAGTTGCGCCACTTTTTAAAAACCCATTTACAACTGTGTTAAAATGGTATATTGGTATATTTTGCAGTAGGAGTGGGAGTTGATCGGGGTCAGGTCTGCAATTCTGCAATTTTCGCGTATACAAAAAAAGAGATCAGAAGCAATACGGTGAAATACATGAAAGCGTGGCTTATTTTGGCCTATTTATGCACCGGTTCCCTTTCATTATTAGGAAACGAAGAAGTTAAGAGTAAGAAAATTATGGAAACAAACGCTCAAGACACCCGGTATCTTTATAAAATCCTTTCACTTCGAAATTGGCAGGCAACTCAAAATAGAAAAACTGTGGTATTATCAGCTGATGACGACGTATTTATTCATTTTTCAACAGAAGATCAAATCGAAAAAATCATCGAAAAATATTGGTCTGAAGTGCAACAGTTTGTAATTTTAAAAATTGACAGAAGCAAGTTGGAAGGAAGATTGGTATACGAAACAAATGTAGGTGGAATTACAAAATATTTTCACTTATATGATGGATTTATACCTTTTAGCGCTATTCTTGAATCTAAAATTGTATACCGTCAACCCAGATCTCCTTGCGATATGCATCAGTTAGATATTGTCCAAGTAGGTCATTCAGTTTTACGAAAGCCTGCTAGAGAGCTCTCTACCGATGAAATTTTAAGTTCCGAAACCCAGAATTTAATTGAAATGATGAAAGCTACTATGAGAGCTGCGCCAGGAGTTGGATTAGCAGCACCTCAGATTGGACAACCTATTCAGCTTGCAGTCATTGAAGATGTAGATCATAGTCACTTAACCCCTCAACAGCTAGCAGAACGAGATCGACACCCAGTACCATTTAATGTTATAATTAATCCTCGCATTTATATAGAAGAAGGCTCGGATAGAATTGAATTTTTTGAAGGTTGTTTGAGTATTCCTGCATTTGTGGGTGTTGTACCTAGAGCTGAGTCAGTGCGTGTGGAATGCCTCAATGAACGCGCCGAACCAGTTATTATTCAAGCAAAAGGTTGGTATGCGCGCATTTTGCAGCATGAAATCGATCATTTAAACGGGACCCTCTTTATCGACCGCGCTATATTACCTACTTTGATGACTGAAGAAAATTATATCAAGTTGTGGAAGGGGAAAAGTATTAAAGAAATTCAGGCTGACCTGGTCTTCAAACCAACTGCTTAGACATCTCTAGAGTAAGGTAAACCTGCAAATCGCCTCCTTTTGTAGCTAAAACTCCTTCAGCATCGCTTTCAGGGATTTCCACTTCTGCAGAAAGACTAAAAGATTTATTTTTATTATACCACGTTTAATGATAGATATAAAGGCCTAGAAAATAGGATACTTCATTCTTATTTGACAAAGGCTACATTATTCATTAGATGTAGCCTTTGTCTTAGCATTAACTTTCGACAAATTCTGTAAAATCCCAATGAGCCTCACCTCGCGATGCCGAGGAGTCGGTATCGAAAAGCGGTGACAAAGTCACCGCGCTCCAAATATGTCGCCCTAGATGGGCTTATGGCTACTCACAGGTATCTTTGGAGTCGACCCTTCTACATCTAAATAGGGGCCGATTGATCGATTATATTATCAGGGCTATTATTTTGAACTACTGTTTGAAACAGCTCCAAAATACCTAAATTAAAAATTCCTCCGCCTAAAAGATCAGCTATATTGTCGTTTACTTTAGACACATTAAAGCTTGCCGTTGAAGTAGCCTCGTTATATAGCCCTCCTCCAATATTTGAAGCAGTATTACACTTCACTTTTGAATGATTAACGGTGAGAATGCTCGCGCTGTTGTATATACCCGCGCCCAAGCCTGCGCTATTGCTTTCAACTCTGCTTTTGGTGATGGCGGTATTGCTGCCGAGGACGGCATGAATTCCCCCTCCAACAAGTGCGCCGAGGTTGTGATTAATTTCTGAATTTTCGATTGTGTTAGTCCCTACAGCACTAAATATGCCTCCTCCGCTTGTAGAGGCCGCATTATTTTTAATTTCAGAGTCCGAGATATTGATGACTCCACCGTTATTGGCAATCCCGCCTCCGGATGTACTCGATTTGTTATAGTCTACTTTGGAATCAGTCAGTGTGAGAGTCGCAATGCCTAATATTATAGGATCGTCCATTTCTGCAGTGGTTAAATTCAGAATATCACTTTTGTTGGCGTGCCGGTTTTTGGAGTTGCTTTTCTTGTTAAAGCATATATTAGGATCAGTTTGGGAAAAATTCTCAAGGAACCCTATTGGTTGGACCGATAAATTGAGGATTCCACCGCCAGGACCTGCGAAAGCCGTATTATGAACGACATCTACGTCATTGAGGATCAAATTAGCAGCCGCATTCAGAATGCCCCCGCCTTGGTTTGCCAAGCCATTTTGAATGGTTAAATCCTCTAGGGTTACTGTAATATTAGTCACCGCAGGTTGAATTGTGACGACTCGCGCTGCATTGGCTCCATCTAAAACTGCATTGTCGTCGCCTTCTAAGGTTATGCTTTGAGTAATAACAAAGCCGCCTATGCAGGTACCCTTTATTTTAAGGGTATCTCCAGGACTGGCTGCATTAATTGCTGTTTGTAAATTGTTATAAATAACCCCGCTATTTTCATTGGTTATTTTCGGGCTGTCATTACACTCTGCGGGAACGGCCGCAAATGAGAAAAAAACTAAGAGGCTAAGCAAGGTCCATTTGCTCCATAATTTCTCAGCATGAATGGAGAAAGATGTTTCAATCGTTTTCATAAACTTTTCCCTCCTATGGTGGAATGATTTGATGGCATCTTATAAAACCAGATGAGATTTTATTTAGTTTCTTATCACATATTGCAAGAAAAATTTCCTCAATAAACGTATGTGATTGAGGATGAAAGTATGGAAGATGATAAGTAATCGGAACACAGGTGACTGGCAAGGTTCAAGCATTATTCGAAGAGCTTGGGCAATTTATTCAAAAAAGATCTCCATTGTCAGCTGATTATCGACTGCCGAAAGATAATGTGTATTTTTTTTAACGCCGTAGGTTGTAACCATGGTTGTAAATAGGGTTTTAGTAGTCCCTGTTTGCTCTCTAAAAACTTTCTTTTTACTTTGTAACTTTTCCACATACGGTTTATCGATAACATATTCTGAATCGCTATATTTCATTTCACATAGATTGATACATTTGTCTGCCCGATCTATAACAAGATCTATTTGCGCTCCCTGTTGATTAATCGCCTTTTTGGGTAAATAATGCCATCCCGATTCGGTTGTACTTATACCCGAAATGCCAAGTCCCTTTTTTATTTTCTGAATATGCTTCAGACAAAGAGATTCAAAGGCGCAACCGCTCCATGCAGTCCATTTCGATGTTCCATATTTTTTCATCCAGAATTCCGAATCAACACTCTCCAAGCTGAGTTTGGATTTTTTTTCAATCCAAGTTAAATAAAAAAGTGAATACTCGTCGATAAGACGATATATGCCCCCAATCTTCCTTTTATTAAACGAAGGCACATATATGAGGAATCCTGCATCGACTAATTCTTCAATAATCTTGCTTGAAGACCCGCCTGATGCCAATTTTACTTTATCTAAGAGTTCGTCTTTTGTTAAGCCGCCGCTAGTCTTGGAAAGGGCCTTTACGATGGCTATATGATGCTCATAGTTTTCGAAAAGAGATTTGTAAAGGTTGTCAAATTCGTTGTACAGCCCCCCGTTTAAAGAGAAGCACACATCATTGATGACTTGAGCCGCAGACTTGCCTCTAGCTATATAAGAAAGGTATTTTGGAACTCCTCCCATCGCCATATAGATATCAATGATCTGTTTCTTGTCCAATTCTATATGGCGGGATTTAAGATATTTCTCCGTTTCCGAAAGTGTAAACGGGAGCAAACGCATTTTTCTTGTTACCCTTCCGTACAATCCCCCTTTATTATTTATAATATTTCTAATAATCCAAGAAGCGGCAGACCCGCAAATAATCATAATCACATTTTTGTTTCTGGATATATAGCGATTCCAAAAATGTTCCAAGGCATTTAGAAATTTTGAACGCGGGGACGCAAGCCATGGAACCTCATCAAAGAAAAGGATGATCTTTCTTCCTTTTTCCACTTTTTCAATGGCTTCGTGCAATAAATTCAAAGCTTGCGCCCAGTTTTTTGGAGGAGAAATCCGGTTTCCGTCATTAAATTGACGTGAAAATTCATAGGCAAATTGGAAAAGCTGTTCAGCCCTAGTTCCTTCTTTCATTCCCGTTATTTCGAAATAGACACCTTTATCTTTAAAAAACTCGCTGATAAGGTACGTTTTGCCTATCCTTCGTCTTCCATAAACCGCAAGGAACTGAGGCTCGGTGGATTCATAAACCTCTTGAAGTATCCCAAGCTCTATATCTCTGCCTATAATAGTTTTATTCGTCATTTTCTCCCTCCACTATTTTCGCTAATTATAATGGGAAAACCGGCGGAAAATCAATATTTTCCAAAGTTTTCGCCAAGTTTAATAGTAAACTCGGCGAAAATCGGAAAAAAAACACATACTTCGCTGACTTTGGTTTGACGCTGTACTATATAGTTCTTCTCTGGTTCTGTGGCAAAATCAATAGGCCCGGGAATCGAGACCACACCCCCAATTCAAATACGCGCTATTTAAAACTTTATAGCCTCCGCAAGTAGGATAATGGCCGGTAAAATACCAATCGCCTGTAAAATTCGGCATGGCCGCATGCAAGCCGTCTATGGTTTGATAAATCACCTGGAGTTCGCCTTTCCAATCCGAATCCTGCGGAGACATTAATTGAGCTACTTTCTTGGAAATCTCGTCTTGCTTAAACTGATCGTAAATCCTTTTGACTGCATTTTTGATTTGCATGGGAGGCAAGACGCTCTGTTTTAAACATATTTCCTTAACTTCCTGCAGCAAAGAATTCTGCTTGTTATCTTTTAATAGAGCCACTGCCGCCTGAAAGGCGATGAAGCGCCCCAATTGACTAATATCTATCCCGTAACAGTCCGGGTACATTACCGGTGGGGCTGAGCTTACGAGTATGATCTTTTTTGGGTTCAAACCAATCAGCTTAGGTATTAAAAAATCACGGAATGTGGTTCCTCTGACTATCGAGTCATCCACGACCACCAAAGTATCTTCAGGGGTCACGACCCCCTTAGTCACTTCGTAAAGCTGAGCGCCTAATTCTTGCCGCTTTTGATCGGAGCTGATGAAAGTCCTCAACTTTTGATTTTTAGCTACCAAATATTCAGCCCTAACCCCGATCGGCATGATCTTTTCGAGTTCGCTGGATCTTAGTGCTCCATTCCCATGATTTATTTGAATGGACTTCAATGCCTCGTGTCTGGAAAGCTTTCCAACCTCATCCACAAGGCCTTGAAAAGCTGCCAGGCTTGAATTGGGCACATAAGTAAACACTGTATGCTCAAGGTCTCCCTGGATGGCTTCATAAACTTTAGCCGCAAGCTGGCGGCCTAAAGCTTTTCTTTCCTGATAGATTTCTGGGTCATTAGCTTTGCTAAAATAAATCCGCTCAAAGGCGCATTGCCTTTCAGGCAAAGATTCCGTAAACGCCTTTTGGATGATTTCCCCATTATATTTGATCAGAATGGCGTGTCCCGGTTTAAGAGGCAAAACCTCTTCAGGCAAGAGGTCAAAGGTATTCATGAGTGCAGATTTTTCCGAGGCTGCTGCAAACACTTCATCATCGAGGTAATAAAAACAAGGACGTATGCCGGCCGGATCGCGGCAAATCAAAGCATCTCCATTGCCTAAAATGCAGCAGAAGACATAGCCGCCATCCCAATTTGAAGACGCCTTTCTAAGAATGTTGAGTAGATTCAGATCTTGGGAAGCTGCCTGGATATCCTCTTGACAAGACGGGCACATTTGTTGGCAAAGAGAGTCATATTCCCTATCCAAATGGTAGCACATGGTTTCTAAGATGACCTGCGTATCCGAATCGCCATTCGGCATCGCCCCCCAATCCTGCAACTGCCGATATAAGTCTTGGGTGTTGGTCATGTTAAAGTTGCCGGCTAAGGCCAAGTTTTTGCAGGCTATGGCATGGCTGCGCAGATAAGGCTGGCAAAACTTTAGATCTGAGCCTGAATGAGTGGCATAACGCAAATGGCCGAGCATCAGTTCTCCGGCATAGTGTGATTCTGCATTTTTTAGGGCCTGTTCAATCAGGTTGTCGAGGGCATTTTGATCGGCATAGCGCAGCGGCCGCACATGTTCCTTTCCTGCCGGAAAGTCGAATTTTACCACCGCCATGCCGGCGCCATCTTGACCTCTGTGGCGTTGTTTGTCCATTAAAGTCAGCAGTTTTTTTAATCCCCAAGTCGAGTCTCCATATTCTTCTGTATAATATGAGAGGGGTTGACGCAGGCGCACCATGGCCACCCCGCATTCATGGGTGATCTGTTCTTTTTTGAATTCCTTTATAGGGGTGTATTGATAGGGTGGAATCTGAGCATGAACCAAGCAATTTTGAATGGCTAAAATCAGGAGGAGAAGAAAAAATCTTAAATTTAACATAGTTGCACTTGGGTTATCTAATTCTTGAGTTGTTTTTTGATGAAATGAATGAGAAGAAGGGTACACGAAATGCTTGTTAGTTTCACTATTTTTCCACTCTGGAAAGACTATTTGACTGTGTCATCCTTTGGAGGCTTGCTAGACGAATTTTTTTGATTTTCCTGAAGTTATCCTTTGATGTTTTGGCCGCAGATTTCTCCGGCAATAAATACTGATCTGTCAGGTTTTTGAGTGTTCCTCCAATATCATTTAAATTGAGTACGGCTTCCTCAATTTGTTTCATATTTTTGACATTTTGATCGCTGGCTTCATTCACTTGTCCTATGGCAATTGTTACTTGCTCAATCCCAATAAGTTGTTGATGGCTTGAAATAGAAATCTGGTTTGCCGCCAGCGCTACTTGTGAAATGCTCAAAGATAAGGCATGCATGGCATCATTCGTTTGCTGCGATTGATTTACACCTTTCTTAACAGCTTTAAAGCCGGCTTCTGTAGCCATAACTGCATCATTTGCGGCATTTTGAACATCTCGAAGAATGGCGCGTATTTGATGAGTTGCGGCTTTTGATTGCTCTGCAAGAACTCTGATTTCTTTTGCTACCACTCCAAACCCTTTACCCTGTTCCCCAACTTTTGCGGCTTCAATAGCTGCATTCACGGCGAGTAAATTAGATTGCTCCGCCATATCATTAACAGTATCGATAATTTCTCCAATCGCGGCACTGTGTTCGCTCAATTTGAGGATGCAAGCAGAGATAAGTGTCATTTTTTGTTGAATCAGATCCATGTCCTCAATGGTGCTGATTAGGGAATTTTCGCTTTTTTTGACTATTTTCAGGGTTTCTTCAGCATGCTCATGGACATTGCTTGCTTTTTCATCCGATAGACGAGCGGTTTGCTTTAGCTCTTCTGCTGTTGAGGTGGTTTCAGCTACGGCTGTTGCGGTCTCTGAGGTTCCGGTTGAAACCTGGATAACGGAAGCCACAATGTTATGAGTTGAGTCTTTAAGGATATTCATTTTTTCTTGCAGCTGAGCAACAGTTTTTCGTTTTTTTTCAATCAAGTGCTTAAGTGCGTAACCTAAAGTATCTTTCTTTGACCTTGGCGCCACATCAACAGTTAAATCTCCTTCTGCCAAAGCCGATAAAACTGCGGTCATACTATTTGTGGAATCGATCATGTTTTGCATAGCCTTCAGCAGCTGAGAAATTTCATCATTGGACTTAATGTTTATTTCGATATCGTTGTTTCCAACGGCAAGTTTATTGACCGTATCGACAGCAAATTTTAGGGGTTTTGTAATTCCTAGAATAATAAAACAAAAAAATACGCAAATGATGACTCCGACAATGGATGTGATCACAATAAATCGCTTTAGGAAACTAAATTGCTCTATGGCATCTTTGTAAAACTGCTTGCTTTCTTGCACATGCAATTGAATTAATTTAGTGAGCGCGGAATTTATTGAATCTCTGAGCGGAAGGATCTCTTGTACAGCATACTGGGTTAAAAGTGTTTGATCCTGACGTTTGACGATATCTTGAAATTTGTCTAATGAAGCGTTTGCCCTGTCTATGAAGTTTTGAATTTGCTCTGCTAAATTTCGTTGTTCTGGGGTTAAGCCGGATTTTAAATATTCCTCCCAATTTTTGGAAATTTTATTTTTGGCTTCCATAATGTTTTGGAGGGCTTCAGGCCAAGACAGGTTTCTATCGCGCATTCTCTGCAAGGAATTGGCAATATTATCGTTGTATAAATGTGAAATGGTATATAAATGACTTAAGGAATCAATACTAGTCTTGAAGACTTGTTGAAGCGATTGGGTCGCTAATTCCGTGTTGCTCCATCCATTGTATCCCCGGTAAATGATCGACAATGCTACAATTCCCACAAGTAAAAATAATCGAGTGCTAATATTTAAATTCTTTAGCATTGAGAAAGTCCTTGATAGGAGCAATGTCTCTTTAAGTTCTGTAATAGCAATATGCGGGGATTATAGCATAGAGAATTTTGGCCGTGATCACCATATTAGTACATTAGCTCTCGAGTTAGTCACACAGATTGTACCGCAGAGCCCACAGAGGAGGGCTTGGCTAACTGATGAGTTAGCCAAGCCCTCCTCTGTGCCTCTGTGGGCTCTGTGGTAAAAAAATCCCCTCAAGATTTTTAAGCCAAATTGGCTTGTATCTTTTTTAATAATTAATAGGATCTTTATAATCCCTTAACCGATATAGTGGATATTTAAGATTACTTTCGGATGCTTCATCTAATGAAATAAGCAAGATGAAAGGAAATTCAAATTATTAAAAAACTCAAAAGAGGAATCATGAAGAATAAATATCTATCAAAAGCTTTTGTATTTTTAGGCAGCGCACTTCTCATAATAGGGCCGCTTATGGCAGAAGAAGTGGCAACCGAAAAAACACGCATTCCAGTAGGAACACGCATGATGGCTCGCGCAGAACATGTAGCCATACAAGAAATTAGAGCCCAAGAAGCAGAAAACATGCCAGCCCAAGAGGCTCAACCTGGAGAAGAAGCTGCAGAAAGGCCGCAAGAAGGCAGGGAAGAAGTGGAGGAAGGCGCTTCTGCCGTTTTAGAAAGACGGGCTGTAGCAAGTGTTGAAATGCCGCAAGAAGGCCGGGAAGAAGTTAATGAAGGTCCTTCAACCACTTTGGTAGCCAGAAACTTAGATGCCAAAGTAGCAAAAGCAATTTATTATACAACCTCCCATGCAGGCGCCTATCATCAACCGATAGCTGTAACACCTTTTGGCGACAAGGTAGAATTAGAAGATGGTTCCATCTGGGCGGTGCAGTCAGGCGATCACTATAAGACACTCAATTGGCTGGGCAGCGATCTGATAACGATTACCGCTAACCATAATTGGTTTTCTAATTACGAATTTATATTGACCAATCAGAATACAGGAGTCTCAGTTGCGGTAGTTCTTGTTCTCGGACCTGTCTACAATGGAGGCCATACGCACTGGGTCGTAGCGATCGATTACTTTTTTGATCAAGTGCAGTTAGAAGACGGCTCTGTATGGAGCATTGTCGGTCTAGATGATTCCATCTTAAAAAAATGGCTCGTTAATGACACTGTCATTATGGGAATTAACGATGGCAATTGGTCTACAAGCAATCCAAATATTTTGATCAATGTGAATACATTAGGCTATGTTCGCGCCAATTGCTTATATTAACCCTAAAAAAGGAGACCAAAAATGATCCCGTCATATAATCAAAATCAAATTGTTAGAGTTACTCAAACTGTGGAAGGTCGTGTTGTGCCCGGCACAGGACAAGTACAAGGACAAGGACAAGGACACGCTAGGTCGTTTACCAGGCAAGAACAAGGGTTTTCAGGCGAGTGTCCTCTGCCTCAGCAATCAGGGATTTTTCCGTTTCAGCCGATAGTTGTTAGAGAACTTCCTCTGTCCCAACAGCATTCAGGGATTTCTTCATCTTTGCAGCTGCCGCATGTTGTCAAAGAGATACCTCTGTCGCAGATTTCTCCATTCCTGCAACAGCTACCTGTAAAGAGAACATCTCTTTCACAAGAACAAAGACAGGTTGCTAGGGAAGTGCCCGGTCAGAGAAACAATCCTAGGCTCTAATTAAAGAGCATTCAAATGGAGCGCGGCGATTGGGCCGCGCTCCTTATAAAAAGGCCATGTTCACCTCTTTCTGAATTGCTCCTTGCTATTATGCAAGAAAATCAGATTTCAATTCGAAAATTAGCGCAGGAGGCAGGTGTGTCGCCTTCCTTGGTGCAGGATTTAAGGAGCGGTAAAAAAGATAATCTTACTTTCAAGAACTTTTCGAGTTTGATTGACGCTCTTGGCTATGACATTATTTTAGAGAAGCGTAAGAAAGAGAAAAAGATTGGGTTCCCCAAACGATTGAAGATGAAAATCTCCAAGAGAAGAACAAATCGAAAAAATGTTAACTGCGAAGCTTAACACAAGTTGAGGATATCTTGCGGACTCATAATTTTCAATTTGGGCTCTAAGCAAACTCTGGTCAACACTTTCTGATCCTTCCCTTATTTTGTGGGT
>Ga0206882_1080_pt1 | contig 19461 bp, 14 predicted proteins | sample Alteio_BWOrgCont_4_FD_152908 | JGI IMG/M metagenome (GOLD analysis project Ga0206882, IMG submission 152908) | Enriched cells from forest soil in Barre Woods Harvard Forest LTER site, Petersham, Massachusetts, United States -... | ecosystem: Environmental > Terrestrial > Soil > Temperate forest > O...
TGAGGTGATGTCGCACCTGGTGCTGCGTAAACAAAAAAAGGACCTCGAAGCATCACTGCGGACGCACAAGGATTTTTTTACTTTATTCAATAGCTCGCCCGAAATTCATTTTATAGGTGACAGCGATGCTAAGATCGAATTGATAAATGACGCCGTATACAATATTTTAGGTTACAGGCCTGAAAATGTTGTGGGCCGCCAGTTTTGGGATATGGTAGCTATCCAAAAACGCGAAGAGCATGCCCAACGTATTGATACTGCACGTGACGCCAGTCGGCTATTAGAAATTGAGACCCAAATGCATACAGCTGATGGCGGCATAAAATGGATCGGCTGGCATACAATAAATAAAGGCGGTAAATGGTATGCAAGCGGGCGCGATATAACTTACCAAAAGAAAATATTGGCCGACTTAGAGCAACTTTCGCTGGTGGCCAGTAAAATGATAAACGGTGTGGTCATAAGCGACGCCGCGGACAATGTGGTATGGGTAAATAATGCTTTTGAAATTATAACCGGTTATAATTTTAACGACGTTGAAAACAAGCAATTAAAGGATACGCTAAAGGGTAAGCTCAACCCCGAAAACAAAAAGAAATTAGATGACTCGATACTAAAAAAAGAATCGTACCAGGCAGACCTTCTTATAAAGAGGAAAGATGGAAAGTCGATATGGATATCAGTAATAAATTCAGTTGTATATGACGCTAACGGCAATTTAGATAAATATATAAGAGTAATTATTGACATTACCGCACGTAAAAATGCCGAGAAGGACCTGGATATATTATCATTCGCGGCGCGTAAATCGCCCAGTGGTACATTGATACGCGACAGGGACGGCAAAGTTATTTGGATGAACGAGGCCGTTGAGCATATTTTAGGATACACGCTTAACGAGATGAAGGGCAAAACCTTTGGCACCATGCTTTTGGGCGAAGACTCGGATATCAGTGTATTTAATGAAGCCACGCAGGCCATTAAGGAAAAGAGGGCTTACGAAGTTGAAATTAAGATATACCGGAAGGATAAAACACCAATATGGGCATTCTTCTCCAACAACCCCCTGATAAACGAAACGGGCGATATTGAACGCCAGATAACCGTTGTTGTTGACATTACTGCACGCAAAAAAGCCGAAGACCAGCTAAAAATGCTTTCACTAGTGGCCAGCAGCACTAACAGTGGCGTAGTGATAAACGATAGCAATGGCAAGGTAGAATGGATAAACGGCGCCTTTGAAAAAATTACCGGCTACACTTTAAAGGATGTAGAAGGCAAACCGCTGGGCGATACCCTGCGTGGTGCAATGACCGATGTTTCTATTATTGAAAGGTCGCGGGCGCTTTCGAAAAATAAACAGTCATTCGAGGTTGACCTGCTGGCTTACCGTAAGGACGGGCAACCCTTATGGATCTCGGTAATTAACTCTGTTATTGTAGACCACGATGGCGAGGTTGATAAATACATTGAGGTTATTATTGATATAACCGCTAAAAAGAAAGTGGAATTAGAACTTATTTCGGCAAAGGAACAGGCCTTGCAGTTGAACCGTACCAAAGATATGTTCATATCGGTAATGAGCCACGAGATACGCACGCCGCTGAATGCGGTTATTGGTATGTCGCACCTGCTTATTGATGATAACCCGCTTGAATCGCAAAAGGAAAACCTGGGCATACTTAAGTTTTCGGCCGAAAATTTAATGACACTGATAAACGATGTGCTCGATTTTACTAAAATTGAGACCGGTAATGTGGAATTGGAGAAAGCGAACGTTAACCTGCGCGAACTGGTGCAGCGGGTAACCAGCTCGATGCAGTATAAAGTTGCCGAAAAGCATATCTACCTTAAACAAACCATTGATGATGCTATACCACAGCTGGTAATAGCCGATAGCGCCAGGCTGGTGCAAATATTATTAAATTTGATAGGCAACGCTGTTAAGTTTACCGATGCAGGCGGCATAACCATTGATCTGAAGCTTTTGGAAGAAAGCAACAACAATGTACGCATACGTTTTGCGGTTACCGATACCGGGATTGGCATAGCGCCTGATAAATTGGGCACCATATTTGAATCATTTAAACAAGCTGAAGCTGATACCACGCGTAAATATGGCGGCACAGGTTTAGGGCTTGCCATAAGTAAAAGATTGGTTGAGCTGCACGATTCAAGAATAAATGTGGATAGCGTGCCCGGAAAAGGCTCAACCTTTTGGTTCACAATTACGTTTAACAAAGGCGAAAGCAATACAATTAGTAATAATAGTAAAATGGATATAGGATTGCGTTTAAGTGTACTTGTGGTTGACGATAACCAGATAAACCGGATATTGGTTAATAAAGTACTACAAAAATGGGGCACTAAGGTTGATTTTGCCGAAAACGGCCAGGAGGCTGTGAATAAAATAGAAGCCAATAAAAGCTACGATGTTGTGCTGATGGATATACACATGCCCATAATGGGCGGCCTTGAGGCAACCCAGATACTTCGTGCTAACCCCGATCCCTACTTTCAGCAATTACCTATTGTGGCATTAACCGCATCCATGTTAAGTAACGAGGTTAACCAGATAACCATTTCGGGTATGAATGATTTTATCCTTAAGCCGTTTGACCCCAAAACGCTTTACGATAAGCTGAGTAAGTATCAGAAATAGTCCATAGTCCATAGTCCATAGTCCATAGTCCATAGTCCATAGTCCATAGTCCATAGTCCATGGGATTATGTTAAGTTGGAATTTTAGAAAAAGGCGGTTAGGCGCTTACTCCGCATATGCGATAGCGGCAATACTCAGTTTCAAGCCCTCAATTTCAAGCAATAGCGCAGCACAGGCTTCCAGGGTCGAGCCGGTAGTTACTACATCATCCACCAGTAAAACGTGCTTGTTTTTTAATTTTTCGGGATCGGTGATCTCGAATACTTGCTGCATATTTTCAAACCTCGAAAAGCGCGATTTGTGCGTTTGTGTTTCTGTAGCTTTTATGCGTAGCAGGCTGGTTTCATCAACCGGTACTTTTAATTTTTGCACAATTCCTTCGGCAAAACAGGCACTTTGGTTGTAGCCACGCTGTTTAAGCCGGCTTTTATGGAGGGGTACGGGAATAATCACATCCACGGTATTGAAAATATCGCTTTTTGCCAGTTGGCCGCCTGCAATATTTCCCAGTACAGGGCCTATTTTACGCATGCCCTTGTATTTAAAAAGGTGCAGCAGGTTTTGCACTTTGCCGCCCTTGGTAAAATAATACAAGGCATAAGCGCCCTGTATGTTCACCTTGCCCCAAAACTGCCGGGCAACAACGTTATCGGGTTGTAGGTGAAAATTGGTGAGTGGTAAATTAAACAGGCAATTGGTGCAAATGATTTTCTCGCCGGCAACAAGGCTCTCGCCGCAGGCCGGGCATAGCTGGGGGAATACCAGCGCCACAAAATCAGCTAAGTAGGATCGTAATAAGTTCACGTATAGGGGTATTATCAGTGCTTAAATTAACAGGTATTTTATCACAACGTAAAAAATGCCAATAAAATATTTGGCGGGTCAATTTAATTCGCTTACGCCCGGCTCTGCCTCTTTTATGGCCAGTTGCCCGCATGCGGCATCGATATCTTTCCCACGGCTGCGGCGCAGGTTGGTGTTAATGCCCTGGCTGCGCAGGTAATCGGCAAATGCCTCAATTTTATCTTCACCGGCGTTTATAAAGCTGGCAAAGGCAATGGGGTTATATTCAATAATATTTACTTTGCAAGGCAGGTGTTTGCAAAAGCGGGCCAGTTCAATGGCATCCTGCAGGGTATCATTAAATCCGTCAAAAACAATGTACTCGTAGGTTACGGGGTTTTTTGTTTTGGCGTAGTAGTATTTCAAGGCCTCGGCCAATGCTTTTAACGAGTTTTGCTCGTTTATTGGCATTATGGTGTTGCGTTTTTCGTCGTTAGCGGCGTGCAGGCTTAATGCCAGGTTGAACTTTACCTGGTCGTCGCCCAATTTCTTTATCATTTTGGCAATGCCCGCGGTGGATACGGTGATACGTTTGGCAGCCATGTTCAGTCCTTCTTCAGAGGTTATCTTCTCCACCGAATCCATTACATTTTTATAATTCAGCAATGGCTCGCCCATGCCCATGTACACAATATTGGTGAGGGGCTGCCCGTAATTTTCCTGGGCCTGTTTGGCAATAAGCACCACCTGGTCGTAAATTTCATCGGGGTTAAGGTTGCGTTTGCGCTCCATATACCCTGTAGCACAAAATTTACACGTTAGGCTGCAACCCACTTGCGATGATACGCAGGCGGTCATCCGGCCGGGAGTGGGAATTAAAACGCCCTCTATCAGGTGGGTATCATGTAAAATAAAAGAATTTTTTATAGTTTTATCAGCACTAAACTGTGAGCTGTTAATTTTCACATTATTTATCACAAAGTTCTCATCCAGCTTAGTACGGAGTTCCTTTGAAATATTGCTCATGTCATCAAATGAGAAACACGATTTTTTCCATAGCCATTCATAAACCTGTTTTGCTCTGAAGCCCTTTTCGCCCATTTGGGTAAAGCGCTCCTGCAAGGTTTCAAGGCTGATGCTGCGGATGTCGGTTTTGTTATTTGTAATGCTCACTTTTGCAAAGGTACTCAATTTAAAAAAGAGTCGCTTTTTTTAAGATATTCTTTTTATTAATTAAAAAACAATAACTTTAAGTTAATTGTATTTTACATAATAAATGTATCGGTTTATTTTAGAAAAAGGTTTTTAGAAGATGCTTATTTATTATAATGAAAAGTTTTAAAGCCGATTACGTTATCCCTGTTTATGCCGAACCAATTAAAAACGGAATTGTTACAGTTGATGATCATGGGACCATCATTTCAGTTTCAGACAACCCATCAAGCACCGATCCCCCTCCCGAACATGTAAGCGGTATTATTTGCCCCGGCTTTGTAAATGCGCACTGCCACCTGGAGCTTTCGCACATGAAAGGCAAATTAGGCACCCAAACCGGGCTGGTTAATTTTATAAAGGATATTTTAAAGCTCCGCGGGGCCGAGGACAAACTGATAACCGAAGCTGCCGAAAAGGCCGATAATGATATGTATGAAAATGGCATTGTTGCCGTTGGCGATATATCAAACACCAATCATACCCTGGCAATTAAAGCCAAAAGCAAAATACACTACCACACTTTTATTGAGATACTGGGCTTTTTGCCCAATAATGCCGATGAGCTTTTTAATAAAGCACTGGCCCTGCTGGATGAGTTTAAACCGCAATCGGTTTCAGTAACTCCACACGCGCCATACTCGGTGTCGAAAGAATTATTCAGGCTGATAAAAAAATACTGCGATAGCCACGACAACCTGTTGAGTATACATAACCAGGAGTGCGAGGATGAAAATAAATTCTTCAGGTACAAATTGGGCAAGTTTAATGAGCTGTACGAGTATTTTGGCATGGATATAAGCCATTTTAAACCGCAGGCGCGCAATTCAATGCAATCCATTATCCCGCTGCTTACTAATAAGCAGGATATTTTGATGGTGCATAATACCTGCACCAATTTAAAGGATATTTACTTTTTAAAACGGTTTGACCGTAAAATACACTGGTGTTTTTGCCCCAATGCTAATTTGTATATAGAGAACCGCCTGCCAAAAATTAATTTATTTGTCGACCAGGGCTTTAACATTACGCTTGGTACTGATAGCCTGGCATCGAACACAGGCTTAAGCATATTAAACGAAATGCAAACTATACAACATAAATTCCCGGCGCTAAGCACGCCCCGGCTGGTGGAGTGGGGTACCATAAACGGCGCTAAATTTTTAGGTATTGATAAAGAAAAAGGTACGCTTGAAGCGGGCAAAAAGCCCGGGCTAAACCTGATTACGGCTGTAGATGATTTGAAGCTAACGCCTGAATCAAAAGTAAAACGCTTGATCTAATAGTATAAATTTTCACTCAATAATGCCCATATTTTCCAAAGTACGGCTTGGTATTTTAATTTTAACGGTTTGCCTAACGGCTGAGGCAAACGCGCAGGGCAGCGGCACAGTTGTAAAAACCACTAAAGGTTACGTGCGCGGGTTAAACGAAAACGGGATATTGGTTTTTAAAGGCGTACCCTACGCCGCACCGCCTGTGGGTTCGTTACGCTTTATGCCACCGGTTGAACATGCAGTATGGCCCGATACTTTAGCGGCAACCAAATTTGGCGCGATGGCCACGCAGCCGGCGGGTAAAAAAGTAGAAGGGCAGGAGGACTGCCTTTTCCTTAATTTGTATACCCCTGCCGCCGACAACCATAAACGCGCGGTAGTAGTTTGGATACATGGCGGCAGCATGACTAACGGCGCAGGCATGGGCTCGAACGGCCATGCTTTTGCCGATAAGGACGATATCGTTACTATCACTATAAATTATCGCTTGGGCGCGCTCGGCTTTTTATATATGGGCGATGTAGATAAACGCTACGCGGCATCGGGCAATTGCGGTTTGCTTGATGTGGTGATGGCGCTTAAATGGATAAAGCAAAACATAACCCAATTTGGCGGCGACCCAAACCAGGTAACCATTATGGGTGAATCGGCGGGGGCAAAGCTTTTGAGCGCGGTAATGGTTGCACCGGCGTCAAAGAGACTGTTTCAGCAAATTATTGCTGAAAGCGGGTCTGTGCAATGTATAAGGGATACGGTTACGGCTAAAAACGAAAGGCTGCGCCTGCTGCGCCAATTAGGCTTAGGGCCAGATGATGCCGCCAAATTGCTCAACCTGCCCGCCGACTCACTGGTAAAAGCACAGGGCATTATATGCAAGGGCATTGGGGGCAACTCACAGTTCGGGCCGGTTTATGATGGTAGTGCGATCATTGAAGATGCTTATAAATATGCTGCAAGTAAAAACGTTCCCCGCATAAAAGCGCTCATCGGCACCAATGAATACGAAGGCGCGGCATTTACGGGCAAAAATGATGATTATTCACATCCTGATTCCACCATTTTTAGGCCTTTGTTCGGCACTGATCATGCTTTGGTTTATGCCACCTATCAGCAAAAATTAAAAACCGATAGCCCCTACGCCGCCGCGGTGAAGGTGCTTACCCAGTATATGTACCAGGTGCACTCGTACCGTTTTGCAAAAGTACTGGCGCAAAACGGCATCATGGTTTATATGTACCGCTTTACTTATAGTGATAGCCGTCAATTTGGAGCATCGCACGGGGCCGAGCTACATTATCTGTGGAACGGTCATAACGCAGATACGGCAACGGTAAAAAACCAACTGGAGGCAAATATGCATGGCGCCTGGGTTGCATTTATAAAAACCGGCAACCCCAATATCGCGCTGTTACCACAATGGCCAAATTATAACGATAGCACCCGGCAGGTAATGGATTTTGACGCAGTTGATAAGGTCATCAGCCTGAAAGAAGTTTTTAACGATAAAAATTTCCCCTCGCAGGTATTCAGGCTGAATTAATATATAATTATCTAATTTTGACATAAAATTGGACGTGTTACAATTGCCCCATGGGGGCTACCTATTTGTAGCACGTGGGAAATAAAATGGTCTTTGCCCCGTCAGGGCTACCCATCTGCGGATGGGTAGCCCTGACGGGGCAAAGACGAATGAAATTTTTATTCTACAAAGGTGTAGCCCCGCTGGGGCAATATTTTTATATTTAAACATCGTTAAGGTAACCCACCTGCAGAAAATTAAAAAGCTTCACCAATGAATTAATGAACCAATGAACAAACATTTAGAAATAACAGTAAAAGGCAAAGTGCAGGGGGTATTCTACCGGGTATCAACCAAGGCCGTTGCCGACCAGTTGGGGGTGCGCGGCTATGTTAAAAACGATGATAACGGTGATGTGCTTATATCCGCCGAAGGCAGCAGCAGCATGTTGGATATGTTTTTGGACTGGTGCAAAGAAGGCCCCGAAAAAGCCGAAGTAATTTCTGTAGAATCGCATGAAGGCGAATTAAAAAACTATCGTAATTTTGAGGTAGTAAAAAAGAATTTTTTGTGGTAGGGAATTTATGGTCTTAAAAGCGTTGGCCACGTGTGATTCCCCTCTTGAGAGGGGTGTAGGAGTGTGTTATTAGATATATAAAGCTGTATAACACACCCTTGCTAACACACTATCCGGCGCGCCCCCTTTCGAGAGGGGAACAAAAAAACAATTTTTTACCGTAGCAGCAATTTAAAATTCGTCATTTGTCAACAGCTAAAAAATTTACGGGTGAAACCGCCATATATGGCATAAGCACTATTTCGAGCAGGGTGCTTACCTTTTTCCTTACGTTTGTTTATACCCGCACCTTTGTAACCGTTGCCTACGGTGTGATCACCACGTTATACAGCTACGTTTCCATCATCAATGCCTTGCTGTCGTTTGGGATGGAAACCACCTTTTTCCGTTACCTTAACAAACACCCCGACGACAAGCAACGCGTTTACAACAATGCCTTTGCATCGGTATTTGTGGTAACCATATTGTTCCTGCTATTTACACTTCCGTTTACCGGCTGGATAACCAACTACGTAGATGTTAGCCATGCTCAATCTTTGGTACATCGCGGTATACAGCCACGCGTAGTAGTCGGCACCACCCATAGCGATTTTGCCAAATACGTCTACATCTGCCTAACTATCGTAATTGTCGATGCCTGGTGCGCCATCCCCTTCGCCAAACTCCGCGCCGATGGTAAACCTGCCCGCTACGGTTTGATCAAATTGGCGAGCGTGTTGATATTTATCGGCTTTAACTTAATATTCATTTATGTTATCCCGTTTTGGTTGTCACATAACTTTATTGGCTCCGGCTGGATCAGCCAATGGTTTACCCCAAAATGGGTAGGCTATGTTTTTGTGTCAGAGTTAATATCCAGTATTGTAACGCTTGCATTGTTATTGCCGCAATTATTACAGATCAGGTTTAACTTTGATAAGCAAATGTTGCTCAGCATGTACCGCTACAGCTGGCCGGTGCTTATCGCTAATTTATCGTACCTGGTGAATGAGAATATGGATAAGATATTGCTGGGTAGAATGCTTCCCACAAATGTCAGCCTGCACGATGTGGGCGTTTATGGGGCCTGCAGCAAAATAGCGGTGTTCCTCAGCATATTCGTAAATGCCTTCCGCCTCGGTGCCGAGCCCTTCTTTTTTAATCACGCCAAAAATAAAAATGCCGCCCAAACCTATGCCCGCATCATGGATTATTTTGTGATAACGGTATGCGTAATTTTTGTGGGCCTTATCGCCAATATCGACTGGTTGAAATATTTCATCTCCAACCAATCGTACTGGACGGGCCTGGCGGTAGTACCGCCGCTGCTGTTCGGTTATGTGAGTTTGGGCATATACATGAACCTGTCCATCTGGTACAAGCTTTCCGATCAAACCAAATACGGGCTGTATATTTCGGGCGTCGGCGCTGTTTTAACTATCGTACTGAACATATTGTTTATCCCCAAATACAGCTATATGGCCTCGGCATGGGTATCCCTTATCGCTTACACGGTTATGATGATATTATCATACGTGTGGGGACAAAAAAATTATCCTATCCCCTATAATCTAAAAAAGAACCTGGCTTATATCATATCGTCCATAGTTATCGTTTATTTCATAACCCGCATTAATGGTAATTATGCAATTACAACATCCGGGCATTCGGGGCATATCCCGGTTGCATTTGATAAGGGATTTTTTATCGGCGACGGGCTGTTAATAGGTTATATTTTGACGGCATTTTATTTTGAACGCGCCAACTTAAGGGCTATATTTAAGCGATGAAAGTTGAGTAAGTCAACTGTTGTTAAGTTCTCTTTTTTTGGAGGGAATTTTGGTGGGGCTAAAAATTAAAACTATAAAATCCCGGTACACCCCGGCAGTTAAAGTCCTCTCCTTTGGAGAGGATTTAGGTGAGGCTTTTAAGCGATGATAATACGAGTAATAAACAGATCGAAAAATGGCCTGCCTGCTTATGAGACCATGCACGCCGCGGGAATGGACCTGCGTGCCGATCTTGATGCAGCGATAACGCTTAAACCTTTGGAGCGTAAGCTTGTCCCAACAGGGTTGCATATTGAATTGCCCGAAGGTTTTGAGGCGCAGATACGCCCGCGCAGTGGTTTAGCGTTTAAGCATGGTATAGGTATTGTGAATTCGCCGGGCACTATTGATGCCGATTACAGGGGCGAAATAAAAGTATTGCTTGTTAACCTGTCGACCGAGGTATTTGAAATAAATACCGGCGATAGGATAGCGCAAATGATAGTAGCGAAACACGAAAAAGTGGATTGGGAAGAAGTGGAGGTTTTGAACGAAACTTCGCGTGGAGTTGGTGGTTATGGACATACGGGGGTTAGTTAGGTAAATGAAATTAAGGCTGTTGATATCTGCATTGCTGGTAATGCCGTTTTTTGGTTTCGCGCAAAGCAAAACCAGTGGCACAATTGTAGCCGCGCCCCGGCTGATGACAGCTATGGACAGCCTGATGGTAAAACAGTTCTTTTTCCAGGCGATGGATGCCAAAATAACTGAGAACTATACCCAGGCTGCCGAACTGTTTAACCGCGTACTACAAACCGACCCTGCCAATGATGCCGCCCTTTACCAACTGGCTTTACTTAAAAAACTTAAAGAGGATTATAATGATGCCCAGGGCTTGCTTGAAAAAGCGGTAACCATTAAACCCGACAACGAATGGTATTGGCTGGGCCTTACCGATTGTTATGAAAAAACCAATAACATAAGCAAGCTTGAATACGCGCTGAATGAACTGATAAGAATTGATCCCGACAAAACCGATTATTATTTTGATGAGGCCAATGCTTATTTTATTGAAAAAAAATATGACGAGGCCTTGCGTGTTTACACCCGGCTGCAGCAACTGAATGGGCTTGATGACGATATACTGGCAGGCCGCCAAAAAATTTATTTGGTACAAGGCAAAGTCGACCAGGCCGCTGCCGATATACAGGCCATGATAAAGGCCAACCCGACTACCATACGCTATTATTTATTGCTTGCCGAGCTTTATAATTCAAATAACCTGAATGAAAAGGCATTGAAAGTGCTGGAAGCTGCGGAAAAAGTAAACCCCGACAACGGCCAGCTGCATTTGGCATTAGCTGATATTTATCGCGATAAAAAAGATTATGAGGCCTGTTATTACCAGCTTACACTGGCGTTTGCGGTTCCCGACCTGGATATTGACCAGAAGATAAGAATAGTTTTGGGCTATATACCCAAATTTCCCGACCCGGATGCCAAGGCCAGCGCACTTGAACTGACCCGGATATTGACGATAGCGCACCCCGATGATTATAAAGCCTACGCCATATATGGCGATATGCTGGCGCAGAATGAGAAATTAAAGGATGCTGAAGGGGCTTACAAAGAAGCCATATTGCTTAATGGCGAAAAATACGAGGTATATGAACAACTGGTACGGGTTGAATTAGGCCAAAATGAAGCAGCCGATGCTATAAAAGATGGCGAAAACGCACTTTCACTTTTCCCGAATTCGGCGTGGATGAATTATTTGGTGGGGGTTGGTTATTTGCAGGATAAAAATTACAGCAAGGCTTTGGGCTATATGAAAAACACCACGGCTATTGAAACTGACGATAAGGATTTGCTGTCATTAAGCTACTCTTCACTGGGCGATTGTTACCATGAGTTGAAAGACGATAAAAATTCTGATGCGGCGTATGATAAGTCCATTAGCTATAATCCCGATAACGCCTTTTCATTAAACAATTATGCCTATTATCTGTCATTACGGGGCGAGCAATTGGATAAGGCGGCGCAAATGTCGGCCCATTCAAACGAGGTGCAGCCAAATACGGCATCGTTTGAAGATACGTATGCCTGGATATTGTTCAGGCAAAAAAAATATGCCGATGCCCGTACGTGGATAGAAAAGGCAATGCTGCACGATAAAAATAATAGCGCCGTGCAGCGCGAACATTATGGCGATATAATGTTTTATTTAGGGGATACCGATGCCGCTGTACAAAATTGGAAAAAGGCCAAATCGTTCGGCGAGAAATCGCCGGTTTTAGACCGAAAAATAAATGAAAGAAAATACATTGAATAAACTGCTGATAGTTTGCTGCTTGCTGGCCCTGGTTAGCTGTAAGGCGCGCAAGCAGGTAATAGTTAACAGGGACGCCGTTGTGCCGCCCGCTGCTGTTGTAAAGCACCCCGACCCGGTAAATACGGAACTAAATGCCGTCCGCACCAAGCAGGCCAGTTTTAATACCTTTACAGGAAGGGCTAAAGCCAACCTTAATATTGATGGCAGTACAAATGATTGCACCCTCAATATCCGCATAAATAACAATAAGGAAATATGGGTATCGGTTACGGCACTGCTCGGTATTGAGGTTGCGCGTGCCCAAATAACGCCCGATAGTATACAGGTGATCAACCGTTTACAGGGTGTTTATCTTAAAAAGCCATTCAGCTTTATTTATATGTACGCCAATAAGCATGTTAATTATGCCATGCTGCAGGCGCTTTTAGTAGGCAATGCCATACCATCGTTATTAAACGACAGCACGAAATATGATGCCGCGAACAACAATATCAGCTTAAGCGGTAATTTGCAGGACATGATCTATAAACTGGCTTTAGGTACCGATATGAAGGTTACCCAAACCAATTTAAGCAACGATAGCCAGGGGCAGTCGCTGCAGGTGAGTAATAACAACTTCATCGTATCGGGCAATCAAAAGGTTCCATCGCAAATTGATATAGCATCGGTAGCCCAAAACAAGAAGGTGCAAGTTAACCTGCACTATGTTAAGGTTGATTTTAATCAGCCACAGGATTACCCCTTCAATATCCCAACTGATTACTCGCCTGCAAATTAAATTTTATTTTTGGGGCTAAGCGGGCGGTATTCAAAAACATATCCGATATATTTGCCATAAACATACCCGGCCCGGTTAAAACATTAAAAGAACATACCCCATACGGATGAGATCTTTAAAAATAGTATTCTTTTTTATCCTAATTTTTTCGGCCATAGGCGCGCATGCCCAAAGCAGCACCGAATTAAAACACAGGCGCGACCAGCTAAACAAGGAGCTTGACCAGCTTAACCAGGAATACCAGCAAACTGCCAACAACAAAAAAACCACCCTGAAACAGCTAAGCATATTAAAAGCCCAGATAAACCTGCACGAGGAAAAGATAAATAACATTAATTCGGAAATAAGAAATTTAGATAACCAAATCTCTGAGAGCAATAATACCGTACATAGCTTACAAAGCCAGTTAAGCCAGCTTAAAAAAAATTATGCGGCCATGGTGCTTTTTGCCTATCGAAACCAAAGCGCGTATAATAAGCTGATGTTTATTTTTGCATCGAAAGATTTTAACCAGGCATATAAGCGCTTAAAATATTTACAGCAAATAGGAGTTTACCGCGAGCGGCAGGCCGATTACATACAGGGTACCGAGCAGGACCTGCACGTTAAGATAACCGAACTGGATAAAACCAAGAAGGAAAAGGATGACCTGCTGCATGACCAGGAAAAAGAGAAGCAAACGCTGGGCGAAGAAAGAACAACACAGGTGAAAGCGGTTGTGGACCTTTCGAAGCAGGAGGGCCAGCTAAAACAACAGCAAAAAGATGTACAGCATAAATTAGCTGTTACCAACCGCGAAATAAACGCTGCGGTGTTAAGGGAAATTGAGGAGATAAGGCGCAAACAGGAAGAGGAGGCAAAAGCTGAAGCCGCGAAAGCGAAAAGCGAGAACAGGGCGCCATCAACCGCGCGTAAGACCATTAATAAAAACTCGTCGAACAGCGAGGTGCTGAATGCGACGCCTGAATCGGCCAAGCTATCGAACGACTTTTTAGGCAACCGCGGGCGTTTGCCGTGGCCGGTTGCAAATGGCTTTATAACCCAGGGTTTGGGGATTTATTATAACGAGGGCATAAAAAGCGAAAGCCTGGGTATTGATATAAAAAGTAACCCCGGCGCCAATGTAAGGGCCGTTTTTGAAGGCGAAGTGTTAAGGGTAATTGATGTGAGCGGAACATACCTGGTGTTGATAAGGCATGGGGAGTATTTTACTGCTTATTCGAACCTTAAATCGGTATCGGTGGTAAAGGGGCAAAAGGTAAGTACCAAGCAAGCAATAGGCACTGTGGCTACTGACCCGGCAACCGGCGAAACCAATGTACACTTTGAATTAACAAAGGGCACAACCTATATTGACCCCAAGCAATGGCTGGCGCCAAATTAGTTTTGAAAGTATGTGATATTAAAAATGTTTATATTTGTAACCTTTAAAATATAAAGTATATGTTTGGTTCGGTTCTGTTATTTTTTGAGTTTGGTGCGGGTGAAATAATGTTTATCATGCTGGTAGCATTATTGTTGTTTGGAGGCGATAAACTCCCTGAACTGGCCCGCGGACTGGGTAAGGGTATCCGCGATTTTAAGGATGCTTCGGAAGGTGTAAAGCGCGAGATCACTAACCAGATAGATAATTTTGAAGCAAAGAAAGCCGAACAGGCAGTTGCTAAAAGCGCCGATGAGGTACCTGCTGCCGATCAGGGCCTCGTAGTTGACAGGGATGCCCCGGTTGTTGATGGCCACATGGCCAACTCGGTGCCCATAGCTGAAATTGGCGCAAGCGCCGAAGTTGAGCCGGTTAAAGACGAAAACAATACCCCTGCTGAACCGGTACATTTGAAAGAAACGCCAATTGAACCACAGGCCGGCGAACACAATAATGCGGCGCACGAAGAGTATAAATCATAGTATTAGATATAAATCATTAATATAAATTTAAAAAACCATGGGATTAGATTCACCAGTGACCCTCATCGTAATAGTATTTGTTGTACTGTTATTATTCGGAGGTAAAAAAATTCCTGAACTTATGAGAGGTTTAGGCAAAGGCGTTAAAGAATTTAAAGACGCCTCAAACAGCGACGGTACTACTACCACAAAAGAGACTGACGAAAAGCCAAAAGCTTAAATAATTTGATGATTTTGTGATTTGATGATTTGAAGATTAATTTTTTCAAGTCTTCAATTATGGTTAATTAAACCGTAGGTTCTCAGTTGAGCAGACATTTTCAAATTGCCAAATCGTCAAATTTTCAAATCATACTTTTCAAATCTTCAAATAAAAAAACTTATCTGCTGATAAGTTTTTTTATTTTAGCCCCATGGCTAAATTCTATTCCTCTTTAAATGAGATAAAGAGCGGGTTGCAAAGCGGTAAAATATCCGTTGAGGGGCTGGTAAAAAACTATTTAAAGCAAATTAAATTAAACGCGCACCTAAACGCGTTTAACGAAGTATTTGAGCAGGAAGCTTTAACACGTGCCAACAATATCGATTCGCGTATTGAACTGGGCATAGCCGGTAAATTGGCCGGCATGGTTATAGCCATAAAAGATAACATTTGTTATAAAGGCCACAAAGTATCGGCCTCATCCAAAATTTTAGAGGGCTTTACCTCCATCTATTCATCAACCATAGTTGAGCGTTTGCTGGCCGAGGACGCCATTATTATAGGCCGCTGCAATTGCGACGAATTTGCCATGGGCGCAGCAAACGAGACCTCGTATTTCGGCCCAGTAAAAAATTATGCTGATAATACCAAAGTTTCGGGCGGTTCATCTGGCGGTTCGGCGGTGGCAGTGCAGGCCAATATGTGCCATGCCGCTATTGGTACCGATACCGGCGGCTCGGTAAGGCAGCCCGCTTCATTTTGCGGGTTGATCGGTTTTAAGCCTACTTATGGCCGTATATCAAGACACGGTATAATTGCCTATGCGTCATCGTTCGATCAGGTTGGCCCAATTACGCGGTCGGTTGAGGATGCTGCGCTGCTGCTGGAAGTTATGGCCGGGCCCGACGATTACGACAGCACGCTGGCGCAAAAAACGGTCTCCTCATTTAGTAAGGAGTTGAAGCAACCTGGTAAAAAGAATATTGCCTATTTGCAGGAATCATTATCAAGCCCTGGGGTTGATACCGAAGTAAAAAATGCCTTAATAAAATACATTGACAAGCTGCGTGCCGATGGACACACGGTTAAACCCATCGCTTTTGATTATTTGGACTACCTGGTGCCTGCTTATTATATTTTGGCCATGGCTGAGGCATCATCAAACCTGGCGCGGTATGATGGCGTGCATTATGGTTACCGCAGCCCCGCTGCTATCGACCTGCAATCGACCTATAAACGCTCGCGCTCCGAAGGCTTTGGCAAAGAAGTAAAGCGCCGCATTATGCTGGGTACCTTCGTATTAAGCGCGGGCTATTATGATGCTTATTACGCCAAAGCGCAAAAAGCACGCAGGCTGATAAGGGAGAAAACCGAAAATATTTTAAAAGAATACGATTTTATTTTAACCCCCACCGCCCCCGAACCGGCGTTTGCGATAGGTAAGGAAGAAAAAGACCCCGTGGTAATGTATCTTTCCGACATATTTACCGTACAAGCATCATTAGCCGGTGCGCCGGCCATATCGTTACCGGCAGGCAATAATAGCAAGGGTTTGCCGTTAGGTTTACAATTATTGGCCGGGCAGTTTGAGGAGCAGGAATTATTAAATTTTTCAAAATATTTCCTTGAACTATAAAAAATTAATATTTTAGTAAAAGCATCGGCACAGGTAATACCCTTAGTTGAATTAAATGAAGAGATTAGTAACCCTTTTTATCTGTCTTTTATTATTACAAATCGCTAAAGGCTCCACGGCTGCACCAACAGGCGGCCCGGTAAAATTCCCCCAAAAAAAAGGCACCGATACCACTTTTGCCCATGCGGCAAACCAGTTGCAAACATTACATGAAACTGTTATTGAACGCCGCCTTGATTCCATAAAAAAGGATGTGCCGCTTGATTATAACGAGTTTGTACAAAACTATATCGACCTGTATTCGCATAACCGCGATGAAATGGGGCACGTTATCGGCCTGTCAAAATACTACTTCCCCATTTATGAAAAAGTGTTTCATGACGCCGGCATCCCCGAAGAAATAAAATACCTTTCGATAGTTGAATCAAAGCTTGACCCTAACGCGGTATCGCGGGTTGGCGCTACCGGCCCATGGCAATTTATGAGCACCACGGCCAAACTTTATGGCCTTAATATGGATGGCTATATTGATGAACGCCGCGACCCCATAAAGGCAAGCTATGCCGCCGCTGCCTATTTAAAAGATGCTTATGAAGAATTTGGCGACTGGCTGCTGGCCATAGCCTCGTACAATTGCGGCAAAAGCAATGTGGAGAATGCGCTTGCAAAATCGGGAGGAACTGATTTTTGGTCGATACGCCAATACCTGCCTGTTGAAACCCGTAATTATGTACCCGCTTATATAGCCGTGGCGTATGTAATGAATTATTACAGTCAGCAAAATATTAATGCACAGCCCTGCGGCTTTTCATTAAATGTTGATACGGTTTTGGTTGACAGGTATGTATCCCTTACCAGCATTGCCCATATTATTAATGTTGACGTAAGCGTGTTGTCGCTTTTAAATCCCGCGTACCGCATGCAGTCCATCAACGCCAGCAGCGCCAACCCGCGCAGGCTGGTAATTCCGCAAGCTAACACTAACACTTATACCGCCCTATATAACGCGCTGAATATTGCCCCTGCCGGAACACTAACGCCACAAAAGGCCTATGTGCCAATTCAACAGGAGGGCAAAGCCGACCAATTACCTGCTTATCATAAGGTTAAAAAGGGTGAAACGCTGGCCGCTATTGCCGACAAATATGGCGTTGATGTGCAGGACCTTAAAGCCTGGAACCACCTCGGCGGGTTAAAGAAAGCGCATTTACAACCCGGAATGACGCTGAAAATAAGCCGGGGGTAATATCCCGGAATGTTTAATTTTTTCAAATAAGGCTTTTTAAATATACGGTAGAAAAAGAATTGTAATTTTGAGTCCTGAATTTGAGAAGATGAATAACAAAACCAACCGTAAACAGGACGCTTTAAATTACCATTCAAAAGGCCGCCCCGGGAAGATACAAGTGGTGCCCACCAAGCCCACTAACTCGCAGCGCGACCTTTCTATGGCTTATTCGCCCGGCGTTGCCGAACCCTGCTTACGTATTGCCGATAATGTGGATGACGTGTATAAATACACCGCCAAAGGCAACCTTGTAGCCGTTATAAGCAATGGCACCGCGGTATTAGGCCTCGGCAATATTGGCCCCGAAGCCAGCAAGCCGGTGATGGAAGGTAAGGGCCTGCTGTTTAAAATCTATGCCGATATTGATGTTTTCGACCTGGAAATAAACGCCAAAACCCCCGATGAATTTGTAAATATTGTTAAAGCGCTGGAACCTACTTTCGGCGGTATTAACCTGGAAGATATCTCAGCCCCTACCTGTTTTGAAATTGAACGCCGCCTGAAGGCCGAGATGAACATACCGGTGATGCATGATGACCAGCACGGCACGGCTATTATATCGGGAGCAGCTTTGATCAATGCCTGCGAGATACAGGGCAAAAAGCTGGACAAAATAAAAATGGTAGTGAATGGGGCGGGTGCCGCCGCGGTATCGTGCTCAAAAATGTATTTGTCACTGGGTGTGAAGCAGGAAAATTTGGTAATGTTTGATATTAACGGGCTGATAACTCCCGAACGTACGGACCTTGATGATATACGCCTGCAATTTGCCACCACCCGCAAGGATATAAAAGACCTTGACGACGGCATGAAGGGTGCCGACGTATTTGTAGGCCTTTCGGCAGGCAACGTGGTTACGCCCGATATGTTAAAATCGATGGCTAAAAACCCGATTGTTTTTGCCATGGCCAACCCCGAACCCGAAATAGCATACGACCTGGCAATAGCTGCCCGTAAGGATATAATTATAGCCACCGGCCGCTCGGATTTCCCTAACCAGGTTAACAACGTGCTGGGTTTCCCTTATATTTTCAGGGGCGCGCTTGATGTACGGGCTACTGCTATTAACGAGGAAATGAAAATTGCCGCCGTTAACGCCATAGCCTGCATAGCCAAAAAGCCCGTACCCGAGGCGGTTAACCTGGCCTACAATACCAAAAGCTTAAAGTTTGGCAGGGATTATATTATCCCGAAGCCTATGGACCAGCGCCTGATCATCGAGGTATCATCGGCTGTTGCAAAGGCGGCCATTGACTCGGGCGTAGCGCGCAAAACCATAACCGACTGGGATGCATATGTGGAAGAATTGCGTTCGCGGGTGGGCATTGATGATAAGATAATGCGCAACCTTACCAATAAGGCCAAGCAAAGCCCTAAACGCGTGGTATTTTCTGAAGCTGATAATTATAAGATATTACGTGCCGCGCAAATAGTAAAAGAGGAGGGCATTGCCACACCTATTTTGCTGGGGAACGAGGATAAGATAAGGCAGATAATGAAGGAAAACGACCTTTATTTAGGCGATGTGGAGATTATTGATAT
>Ga0206882_1082_pt1 | contig 18777 bp, 14 predicted proteins | sample Alteio_BWOrgCont_4_FD_152908 | JGI IMG/M metagenome (GOLD analysis project Ga0206882, IMG submission 152908) | Enriched cells from forest soil in Barre Woods Harvard Forest LTER site, Petersham, Massachusetts, United States -... | ecosystem: Environmental > Terrestrial > Soil > Temperate forest > O...
CAGAACAGTTTTGATGGATTTATCCGCGTAAGAAGACACCCTGTTTTTACTTCTGATGGATGTTCCGGACTGGTTTGAGAAAGGCACGACACCGCTGTAACAAGCCATTTTCCGTGAATCCGTAATCGTGGTAAAGCTTTCCGTCTTAGCTAATATCATCCAGCAAAGCACTTTACCTGCGCCGGGTACCGAACGGATCAGCTTAGCCTGGCTGTGCATCTGTTCATCGGCTTTGATCAATACTTCGATCTCCTTCTCAATCATAGCGATCTGTTTATTGACTAATGCCAATTCCTGTTTACTCAAACCCATCAGGTATTTATCCATACCCAAGTGCTTCATTTTAGCATAATCATATTGCTGTTTAAGCAGTTGCCTCCTTGACTTAATGCGTGAATTACGTTCGGTGAGTAATATTTTCAGCTTTTGAACCGCAGGTGAAGATGGTTGCCATTGCTGAAGCTCCGGGTGGTTCTTCTTTATAAAAGCGGCTATTCTAATAGCATCCACCTTGTCGTTTTTATCCCTAACCAAACCCATGCTTTTCTTAAGATGCAGCGGGGAGATAACATACACCCGGTGAGGCATATCTTTTAATACCTCATACAAAGCCCAGTTATACCGTCCCGTGTTTTCCATGCCAATGAGCAGGCTTTCCTTTTTGTAGGCACTAAAGAATTTACGGATAGCAATGGCTTCGTTTTTAATGACAAATGATTTTTGTTCTTTAGTACTTACACAGATATCTAAAGTAGCACTGCTTACATCGATACCAATAATTGTTTGATTTTGCATAATTTTGTAAAATGTTAAGATGATTGAGATCATCAACACCACTCAACTCCTTGATAATGGGTCACTAGCCCGAATTTCTATTTGAGTTCAAAGTTGATGTAAAGAAGCAGGGTCTTAATCAGGATTTGAGTTATTAACTCAGAACGATACATAGTTTACCCTGCTTCTTCTCAATCTAATTTATCCAGTAAATTTAATTATGCTAATCTAAAGGAACGTAGTGAAGGACCTATCCACGTTCTCCTAAGCGCTGTGGTTGCTTATCGCTCGTACAATAGATGCTTCGCTACGCTCAGCATGACAAATATTTATCGCTCGCAATTCACAAAAGATCAAAAGCGCACCAAATCAACCCGAACCTTTCCGGGATTTACCCGCTCCAATAAATACCACCCCCATCAACGCCCCCAAAAAACCTAATCCCGCGCTTATCCGCATAATATCGGCATAAGCCTTTATAAAACTTTCATGATAAGCCCGCCCTATCGCTTTGCGATCATCCATTTTCGCGGGCACTTTAGCATTGCCCAAATCGGCGGCCTGCGCCATTACAGCCTGCTTTTGCCCGGCATCCAACCTCATATGTTGCATCTGCCCCTGTAATGCACCGGTGAAAAACAACACTGCCAGCGCGCCGAATATCGCGTTTGCAAACACATTGGCAATACGCGTCATCGCATTATTCACCCCCGATGCCGTGCCCGAAAAATGATCGCTCACCGAACCCATCACCGCCGCAGTTAACGGCGCAACAGTGAACGACATGCCCAATCCAAACACAATGATACCCGGAAAAAAAGTGGTCCAGTAATCACCAGGCCCCTTGGTTTGCCCCACAAATGATAATATCAGCAGCCCCGCGCCGGCAGCGGCCGGGCCAAATATCAGTAGCAACCGCGGGCCGTGCCTGTCGGCCAACCCACCGGCAAAACGTGCCAGCGTTATCATCATCACCGTAAAAGGCAAAAAGGTAAGCCCGCTTTGCAGCTGGGTATATCCCTGCACCTGCACCAAATTAAGCGACAGGAACAGCATACCCGCTCCCAGCCCGGCATACAAAAAGAAGGTAAGCAAATTGGCCCCGCTAAAGGTGGCGCTTTTAAACAATTGCAGGGGCATCATGGGATGCTCGCTTTTGGCCTCTATTGCCACAAAAACTATCAGCAATAAAATGCCGGCGGTTAATGCCAGGTACACCTGCCAGTTGCCGAAACCAACGGCCGGCATCCGCAAAAATCCGAAGGTGACCAGCGCCAAACCAAAGGCTATGGCAATAGCGCCCGGGAAATCTAAGGTCTTATTGCTATCCTCGTCCTTGCTCTCCTCAACCTTAAAAAACAGCATGATCAGCGCGGCTATGCCAATGGGCACGTTTATAAAAAATATATAGCGCCACAAACCGGCATCGGCCAAAGCCCCGCCCAGCACCGGGCCGCCCATGGTAACCACCGTGGTAAAGGCCGACCATGTACCGATGGCTTTACCGCGTTCTTTTTCGTTAATGGATGATGAGATAAGCGATAAGCTGCCCGGTATCATTAAAGCGCCGCCAATGCCTTGAATTATCCTGAATATGATGAGATATAACACCCCGGGCGAAAAACCACAGGCTGCCGAGCCGCATATAAAAATAAATATACCGGCCATAAATACGCGTTTACGGCCCAGCCTGTCGCCCATGGAGCCGCCGATAAGTATCAGCGAAGCCAGCATCAGCAGGTAGGCATTCAGTATCCAAAACAGGTCGGCGCCGCTGGCATTCAGGTTTTTTTGGAGCGAGGGCAATACCACGTTAAGCGCCGTGCTATCAATAAAAGCCATTGATGAAGCCAGTATGGCTGAAACCATAACCCACTTACCCGCCGTACTGCGCAGTGCTACTGTAGCCATAAATATTGATGAATAGCTAAATAGTAAAGCTACATTATTTCACGCTATAATGGTATACCCGCCGGCCTATATTGCCATTTTCGTCAATTCCCTCCACTACCACCCGGTAGGTACCGGTACCATCGGAATTGTACAGGTCGAATGTTGCGTTACCATCCTTATCGGTTACCAGTTCGGGGTTCCAGAAAATTGTTGTGCGCAGGTCGGGTTTGTTGGCAACAGGTTCCGCAACATCATATTTGGGTGAATAAAAGGTGTGTGCTTTATAAAAACCGTTAAAAGTATAATAAACAGTTCCATTACCGCTGGTCTGGGTATTATTAAACTCGCCACCGGTTTTAGTAGTAATAATTATGGCGCCCCCGGCTGCCTTTGATCCATATATGGTAAGGTAGCTAAGGTTTAGCAGCACTTCAATGCTATAAATGCTGTTAGGGTCAAGCCGCTGCAGTATCTCTTCGCCGCTTTCCGCGCCCTGCTCATTTATTTGCCCGTCAATAATTATTGCCATTGGCTGGCGCGGGCCGTTAAGCTCATAGTGCGTATGCATGCTGTAAATTATATTATTTTGATACATAACACCCGGTATAACTCCTTTTAAACAATCCAATAAATTCACACATCCGGGCTGTAGTTTATCGCCCATAAGCACAAAATCAGCCCGCCCCGGCCCGTTTAAATTAGCCGAATGGCTAAGTTGCGGGCCATGTGTTATTTTCGCACTTTTAACATCTACCTGTTTAAGTACTATACCTGCTTTTCCTGATAACCGGTTATCCTCATACATTTTTTTCATAGCTGCCAATGCTTCGTCCGACATTTTGTATTCATCGGTATCAAGGCCGTTTACAGGCGGATAAACCGGCTTATCCAATTTAATATTTACAGCGCTGTTGCCGTTTTTCATAGTAGCATGCAATACCAGCTTAGTGGTATCACTAATATTAATGCCGGTGAATATAAAGTTGCCATTTTTATCAGTTGTGGTATCCATGGCTATATTTTGTTTGGTCGATAGCAGCGTTATCTTTCCGTTTGCTACCGGTTTGCCCGCAAGCGTTGTTACCTTACCGCTAAGCTGCGTCCAGTTTTCGGGCGGGTAAGTTATTGCCGTTGTAGTGTCGCTTTTTAACACCTCTTTCCACTCAAAACCGCGATAGCCTTGCGTAAGCATTAAAAGGTCAAGGTTACTAGCCGCATCGGTGTTTTTTGGTAAGAAATAATAGTTTGGCTGTTCTACATAGCCTTTAAGGTCTGATGTTAACAAAAGGTTGGTCATGATGGTATTTTCATTACTTTCATCAACCGGTACCTTTCCCTCATCGGTAACCGCTACCGAAAAATGACCCGGCGCCGGCGCGCCGTCATCATCCACTGCATTTAGCTTAATGTTTACCTTTTCCCTTTTGGTATAACTTGTTTTATCACTTTTTACATCCAGCTTAAGCCCGTCGTAATTTTGTATAAATAGCTGTCGCTCGCACAAAGGCTCGCCGGTAGGCGAAAAAACGGTGATACGGGCAATGCCGGTACGCAGCACCCTTTTAAAAATATCAACCGTAATTGTTGGCGAATCAAGCTTACATATAAAATTGGTAAGGCTGCCACCCGAGTAAATCACTAGCGTATAGTCCTTATTATGATTTTGCTGGTAAGCACTTTTATTTGCTGTTATGTTTATTAAGGCCATTTGTGTTGAATCATTCATACCAACCGAAAGCGCTATCCCGCTATTGTCGGCCAATGGCAGGTCGAACGTGGCAGTTGTACCGTTGGCATAAGTTATTTTCGCCTTATAGGTTTTTCCCTCTTTCGGTTGCAGGGAAAAATACCCCATCCCCAAATGCGCCGATGAAAACGTGCAAAGCTGATGTCCATCATTATCGATCACCTCGCCCTTAATATTTATGCCCAGCCCATTATGGTCCACAGCCTTAAATGCCACTTTTGAATTTAAGCCGGTAACCAATCTGCCGCCCTCTGGCAAAAACTGCACATCGGGGCCTGCCGATGCGGTTGGTGGTTTAACAGCGCCTGCAGGTATACTTATCCCGGCTTTGCCACCCACCGGTATCGCCTTTTCAAAAAATTGCGGGTGGCTTTCATTCCGCATCCATTGGGTATAGGCCCTGATGTGGTAATTTGTTTTTGACATTGAATCTGGCAGTGCAAAATCGCCCCAGGCAACACCATCGGCTAACTGCAGGTTTAGCGACTGTGCAACTACGTTATCGCTGTTTACCAGGTCCACGTGTAAAACACCGCTTAACCCGGATAATATATGCCGCCCGCCTATGGTGACGTATGCTTTAAAATACATGGTATCACCTGCCGCGTAATAGGGCTTATCAAAATGCAGGTAGGCTTTTTCAATAGCGTGTTTCAGGGCATAGTTTTGCATTTTGGCCGTAATATTTTTTAATACCGTACTATCAACGGGCACTTGCTCAACGGCCTCGGGAACTTCATAGTCCGACGGCAAAAGGTCGGCTTCGCGCATATTACCCCATGCGCCTGTATAAAATATGTCGTAAGGGTCGATAATTATTCCATTACGGTCAATAAAGGCATATGTACTCAAAAAAGTTATTAAGGTGGCAACGGTATTGCTGGCGGTTGAATGTGTGTAGTGGAGTTCTGAATTATTGATATGGTTAATATTGAAATTTCTATCAAAGTGCCCGTTTTTATCATAAAGTATAAACAATTGGTCGGTATCGCAGCCTATCGCGTATATCCCGGGCTGGTCGGTAAGGCTTACGATATCCTGCTGGTTCATTTGATACGAATATAATTTGCGCACCATTCTCGGCAGGCTATTATTCTGTTTCTGTATCTTCTTCCAATACTTTAATTCATTTACGGCGCCCTCTCCGCCGTTTGATATGGTTACCAATTCCTGGTAATGTGCTATTCTCGCCGCTATTAAGGTGTCCGGGCGGCGTTCCGGGTTGGGAACATAGGCATATTGTTGCATTTTAAAACCTTCCTGCGTTAACCTGTCCCCAATTAAAGCGCGGTAAAAGTGCATGGCCGAATTTGCATAAACATCCTGCCTTGCTTTTTCCCAACGCCGTTGCTGCGCCGGGGAGCCTTTCAGGCTTTCATATAAAACCGATCCCCGGTACTTTAATTTTGGCGAATCGACTCTGTCACAATACTGAAAATCGGCAAGTAAATACCTGATCTTATATCCCAGGCCGTCGTTTTCAATATCCAGAAACCCGTCCGACGAAGCCGACAGTGTATTGGTGCTTTTGTCATAACTTATGGTCAGTACTTCGGGATTCAATATTTTACACTGATCCGCCAGTTCCGATTTTCCTATAAATTCTTCCTTAAACATATATATGTTATTATCACGGAAGGGGTCCGGCTTTACAAATACCTCCTTCAGCGCGTGTGTTTTTGGAGTGAGGTAAATATCATCCATCTTTATATTTTTCCTGTTAACAATCACCGTTTCGGTAAAGGTTTCAAATCCTATAATGGAAACCACCAGTGTGTATTTACCGCTGGGTACGCCGGTTAAAATAAAGCTGCCATTATTTGCCGAAGCATTACCAATGGTGGCATTGTCTAAAAAAACGCTGGCATTAGCCACCGGCTTTTTATCATCCTGGTTTAACAATTTGCCGGTTATGGTAAACTGCGCCAAACAACCCAGTGGTAGCAGAAACAGGATAAGTGTAAAAAATTTGTACATATATTTTGGCAGATATGAAAAGTAACATTTAAAAAAATATATCCTGGGGCAGCGGTTTATATTTATCAAGAAAAGGGGCTTATAAAAGCTAAATATAAATATTTAGGAAGGAAGTGCTTGTAAAAATCATGTTATAGATTGTGCCTGTAAATATTATTTATTCCTTATTTATTAATACCGCATACTTATCATACAAAGCCTTACCCACCGCCATACTGCTACCCACCGGCACGGCACTAAACTTATCATGCCGAAGCACCCATCCATCCTCAAACGCGTTCAGCGTAGTAGTAAAAGCCTTTTCATCAAAAGTTTTATTTTCTTTGGCCGATGATATTACCGCATCCAAAAACATAGCCCAGCGCTGCTTGTAAAAACTTTGGGTAAGCCCCGCCCATCCCCGGTTGGCGTAATCGTTCAGGCTCCTGTCCTTACCACCCCAAATAGTGATAATGGTGCGGGCATCTTTTTCATAATAGTTCTTTTCCTGTGCTGTAACCCCCAAACGCCGCGCATCCCCTATCCATTTACCCAGTAAAAACGATGAGTGTGTAGCCAGCAACCTGTCCTCATCATCAAAAAGCGCCAGCATTTGTTTGCGTGCAGTTTCCATACCGGCTATATCCTTTTTGTTAAAGCTATCGGTAAATTCATCGCGCAGCGTGCTGAAATAGTTGCCCAAAACCTGCCGGCCTACATCAACCACATCAAAATTATAATTGGCATTTGTTTTTTCATTGGCCTGCAATAGCTGGTGCCAGGCTTCCAATAGCTCGCTGTTCTTATAGTCAATAGCCGGGTTAGTTGTCCAGTTGCCATGGCCCGTAAGCCCCGGTTTGGCATTGGTAAGCGTGGCCGCGCCTAAATGGTCCTTAGGCGCATACACCGTTTTTAGCAATATTTGCCAGGCCTTTTTTACGTGTTCATCATTACTACCTATCCGCCTTTCCGCCCAGCTATCAACCCACTTATTCACATCCACCGGCCCCGCCGACCATGCCTTTTCGAACACGTAATCGTACATCATAGGGTTCATATCAAACCCCTCCAGTGTCGAGCCTATGCCCCACAGGTTTGCGCCGCCATTGTTAAAGGCGTTTTCCATACGCTGCTCCACTTCATTCAGGTTGCCTACCAGCATGGTATTGCCCCCAAAATTGCCAAGGTAGCACCACAAATAGGGCTGCTTAAAAAATCCGTCAGTTATTTTCCATACTTCGGTATTTTCGCAGTAATAATCAAGCAGTATCATTTTATTTTGCGGCACGGCGGTTACAAACGCTTTGATCCGCTCGTTGGTCCATTTATCCCTGTCAATATAAAACAACCACGACATTTGCAGCCAAACCGCTTTCGGGTCAACATCAGCCATGGTATTATAAATGGTTTTCGAAACGCTGGCCAAATAATCCGGCGTCCAGCTCGGGGGCGTAACCTCGTTAAACGGGTCGGCCCCGTAAACATGGTTAGTACCGAACACTTTGGTTTGTTCGCTCAAAAAACTTTGCTGTATTTTTTTAAACAGCGGGTCAAAGGGGTCTAAAAAGTTACTCTCGTAATCTTCTGTAAAACCACCCCACTTCCCTAACCGCGTAATTTTTGCATCCGGAAATTTAGTTTTTATAGCCCCCGGTACATGCCCCGCAAAGGCCGGCAGCACGGGTGTCATATTCAAGTCCCTTTCGCGGGCTACTATCTTTTTTTGCAAAGCCACCTGGTTTTCCAGCCACGAAGTGGGCAGCGGGCCCTCCCAGTGGTCGATATTGGCCATGCGGTGCCAGGGCAGGTAAGCGGGGCCGGTAAAATAACCAAGTATCTGCGCATCAGTTAATCCAAACTTTTTCCACACCTTGTACCACACCGCTTCCTCTCCGGTAATGCTCAGGGGCATATTTATGCCGTTCAGTGCCATCCAGTCAATGCAGCGTTCCCAATCGCTCCAGCTCCACCAGGGCATGGTATAGCCAAAGGTGCAATAGTTCAGAAAAAACCGGTCCTTCACCCTGGCCACCTGCCTTATTTTTTGGGCCACGCCAGGCATAACCACAGGCAGCACAACCGCGTCATTCTTAAACCACGATACGCTGGTATGGCAATAATATTTCAAATAATGATTCAACCCCACCGCCATCGAATTAAAATCATTCCCACGGATAAACACTTTGCCTTTTATCCCCTCCAGTTCAAAAACATCCCTGCCGCTATCAGCGGCAATATTTTCAAATACCAGCCGTCCCTCGTAAGCCGGGGCAATGCGACGGGCAAGCGCTTGAATAGGATCGGTATTTTTTTGAGCGGCAAAACAGGCATTACCCGCCACCAGCAAAAATATAAAGCAGTAAAGTATGGTCGAACGGTTCATAAAACAGCTTATTTTAATTCGCAGGTAATGTGGCGAAAAATATTGTTTTTACCTCAATACCCTCCCTGTTTTTTTGAATGTTTTATTTGTGTTACAATCATTCATTAATAGCGATAAATATTAAATTTGCCATTAGCCTCTCCAAAATCCTATTGTAAACCATAACAAACTCATGAAAAAAAATATATTTCTATTGTTTCTTGCTATCAGTTGTACCTCATTTTCGTTTGCCCAAAATACTGATAGCACCATAGTTAAAACCACCAATGGCTCGCTACGCGGATCGGTTGAAACCGATGGCATACGTTCATTCAAAGGCATCCCCTTCGCGCAGCCACCCGTTGGCGATCTGCGCTGGAAGGAGCCACAGCCACCCAAAAACTGGAAAGGCATACGCAGCGCAGGGCACTTTGGCCCTCAGGCCATGCAGCGTTTTATTTATAGCGATATGCAATTCCGCAGCGCAGGAAAAAGCGAGGATTGCCTGTACCTAAACGTATGGACTCCCGCCAAAACATCCGGCGAAAAATTGCCTGTGCTGGTTTATTTTTATGGCGGCGGCTTTAGCGCGGGCGACGGCAGCGAGTACCGCTACGACGGCGAAAGCCTGGCTCAAAAAGGCATTGTTACCATTACTGTAAATTACAGGCTGGGCATATTCGGTTTTTTGGCGCACCCGGAATTAACACATGAATCGCCACACCATTCATCGGGTAATTATGGGCTCATGGACCAGCACGCCGCTTTGTTATGGGTACAAAAAAACATAGCTGCCTTCGGCGGCGATCCAAAAAAAGTAACAATAGGCGGCGAATCCGCGGGCTCTATGTCAGTATCGGTACAGGTCGCTTCGCCGCTTTCAAAAGGTTTGTTTGAAGGGGCAATAGCCGAAAGCGGCTCATGCCTGGGCGCGCCTACAAAAACACTGACCGACGCCGAGTTGATCGGCACAAAATTCGCACAGTCTGTAAACGCACTATCACTGGCCGACCTGCGCAAAATACCGGCCGATTCACTATTGAATTTATCAGCCCATGCACATTTCCCCGTTACAATTGATGGCTATTTATTGCCCGATGCGCCGAATGCTATTTTTGCCGCCGGCAAGCAAATGCATGTACCGCTGCTGGTAGGTTGGAACTCGGCTGAAACCGATTACCATAACATGATGGGCGATACCCCGCCCACACTTGATAATTATAAAGCAGCATTGATAAAGGCAGACCCGGCCCACGCCGATGACCTGTTTAAAGCCTATCCCGCTGCAACCGACAGCGATGTGATGCGCGCGGCAACCAACCTGGCGTCCGACCACTTTATAGCCTACTCTACCTGGAAATTTATGGATATGCAGGCCAAAACCAGCGGCAAGCCAGTGTACCATTACCAGTTTGCGCGTAAACGCCCGGCGTTTGCAAACGGCCAGCCAAATGATAAACAAATGGGTGCGTCCCACTCGTCCGAAATTGAATTTGCGCTCGGCAATTTAGCTACCAATAAAGTTTACGCCTGGTCGCCCGATGATTACAAGGTATCGCAAACCCTGGAAAACTATTTTGCCAATTTTATAAAAACCGGCGACCCTAATGGCGATGGTTTGCCCAAATGGGACAGTTTGCCCAGCAGCGAGCCAAAAGTTATGGTGATAGACCTAAACACCCGGTCAGTTCCGGCGCCAAACACTGCCGGTGAGTTGTTAATGGATAGCTTTAATAAATAATGACAGGTTTTGTTATTAAAACAGCTATCGGCAATATTCGCTTTAAATATTATTTGGCGGATGCCCCTGGAACGGTTAATGCGTTTGATGCACTGCTGCCCTTTACCCGTACGTTTATACATGCCAGGGTATCGGGCCAGGAAATATGGATCGATGATGCGCCCCCGCTGGATATTATACAGGAAAATGCCTCGGTATTTACCGAACCCGGCGAGGTGGTATTCGGCCCCTTAAAACCCGCACGTACCAAAACCGCCAATTGCATGGGCATTTATTATGGTGAAGGCAAAGGGCTCGACTGCTGCAATATTTTCGCAAAAGTATTTGACGAAGATTTGGCACTCCTCAAAAACCTTGGCAATACCATTTGGAAGCAGGGCGCACAGGAAATAACCTTTGAAAAAATTATTTAGCGTTTTTATCGATCACCGACATAATGTTGCCTGCCGGGTCCTTAAACCAGGCAATGGTTGGGCCCATGCCGCGCACAATTCCCTTGCTATCGGTTTTCATTTGTCCAAAATCGTATTGTTCAAATACCACGCCTTTGGCGGTTAGCTGGTCAACGGTATCTTCCACATTATCAACCGGGAAATTTAAAACCGTAAAACTGGCCGGGGTATGGTTGGGTTTTGGATAGACGATGATATCGTTACTATTGCCTTCAATATGCAATTTTAATATGCCCATCATACCTTCGGTAACTTCAAGGCCTAAGGTGTTGGCGTAAAAATCTTTCGCTTTGCTGATATCATCAGCCGAAAACCCGCTGAATGCTTTGGTGTGCTTAAACATGATATTTCAATTTTAAGTTTATACTATTGGTTCGTAATTAAGTAACACCACACCGTTATTAAATGTTCTGCTCCAGGTCAATTTAAGGTTCAGGTTGCGGCTTATGCCGCCGAATAACGGTGTACCGCTGCCCAGTGCTACAGGGTCTATTCTTAACAGGTAGCTATCTATTAAACCGGCATCGGCAAGTTGAGTAATAATGCTGCCGCTGCCCAAAATGGTCATGTTTTTACCGGCAGCCTTTAGCTTTTTCACTTCTTCAACAATATTGCTTTTTATAAGCGTGGTATTGTTCCAGTCTGCATTATTTAAACTGCGCGAAAATACAATCTTTTCCGATCGGCGCATACCTTCAGCAATTTCAGGCAGCTCTTTGGCGGCTTGTGGTGACGACCAGAACCCTGCCATCATATCATAAGTTACACGGCCAAAAACCAATGTATTGCCTTTCTTCAGCATTTCTACCGAAAACTCCGCGCCCTCGCTGTCGTGTATATTCCAGTCAATATCACCACCCTGCCCTTTATAAAAACCATTAACCGATATAAAATTGAATATTGATAATGTGCCCATGGTGTTTATTCTTGTTTCAATACAAATCTATCAAACAAAAAATAGCAATTAAGGGTGAAACAGGACAATATTTAGGGGGTGATGGGACGGGATGAAATAATTAATAACGAAGCTTTAACCACCCTGTCATTCTGAGCGTAGCGAAGAAACTATCCGCGTTTCACCTTGTGCATGGTACACTGTCTTTGCGTATAACAGATGCTTCACTTCGTTCAGCATGACAAAATAAAGATCCGAAATCAAAATTACTTTCCAAACGGTACCCTGCCCGTTAACTGGTGGTATAACGGCAGGTCCTCGCGCGGTTTTGCAGGCACATGGAAACGGGTGCAATAGTACACGTGCAAGTGCATTTCATCGCGGCCGTGGCGCATAATAGCGATATCGGGCAGTTGTTTTACGCTGTCGAAGAATGGCGTAACATCATTTTTCACACTCACCGGGCTAAACTGGTCAAGCACAACGGCGTCCTGCCCTACCAGTTTATTGGGGTCGATAAGGAATGCTATATTTCGGGGATCGTTATTAAAGCAAACAATATCCTTTTTGCCTTTCAGCGCCCAGTCGACTTTGCCGTTGAGCCACCAGCGGGTGGTGCCGGCAAATATTTTAGGGTTGTTTATCCAGCCTTCTTTTTCAAAACGGGCCAGTACGTCGTCGTAATCAATACCCTGTATGGTTGGGTCAACCGTATCGCCACCTAAGCTTACTGCCCATTTAGGGCCGTACGACTGCCAAAAGCCTGTAACCTCGTGCAGGGTAAGCGCACCAATGGTAATCACCGTAAAACAGGCCGAAAATATAAGCCAGTTTTTGGTGCGACGTAGACGTTTAGGATCATTCAGGTGCTGACTAATGGAAAAACCCAGCGGCATAAACAGCATCAGGTAACCCGGGGCCTGCCAGTGAAAATGGTATTGCAGGTCGGACCACAAGGTCACCGCCGTAAAAAATACCAGTGGCAAAATGGCCGTCCAAAATAAAAAACTATAGGATTGCGATTGCTTGCGCAGTTTGAATGACTTATACAATTGTACCATCAGCGGTATCCAAAACCAGGGCAGCAGCCATAACGATTGCCCGCCAATGCTGCGCAAAAACCAATCGGGGTGTATCCCTCCGCTCGAACCCGCCCTTGAGCCCTGGAAAACAAAGGACACCCAGTTGTTCTGGTAATTCCAGTAAAGCACCGGGAAAGCTATGATCAAAGTGATCAGCATGGCCATATACGGGCCGGGGTGCCTTAACCAGTGGCGTTGGTTTTTATTGGTGCTGATGAATATAAAAGCGCCTAAAAACAAAAATATAACATGGTATTTGCTTAGCGTTGCCAGCCCCATGCAAATGCCCACCAGTAACCAAAGCAGGTAAATGCGGCTGGTGCTCAGTTTTTCGCGCCCCTCATTGGTAATGCTTAAAACCTCCACTATAAAATAAACGCTGATGAGCCAAAAAAACATCAACGGTGCGTCAGGCTGAAACCAGCAGGCAATAGGTATCGTAAATACCGCGCTCAGGTTCATAACCAGCACCGCCCAAAATCCCGCGCTGGCGTTGAACAGCTTTTTGGTAACCAAAAACAGCAGCCAACTTGTACCCGCAAACAATAAAACCGAGGGGAACCTGATACCCAAATTGGTTAACCCCAGCACCTTGACGCTTAAGCCGCCCAACCAAAAAAACAATGGCGGCTGGTCGAAATAACTTAGGTCGAGATGCAAAACGCCGCGAAAATAGTAGGCCTCGCCCAAGCCCAGCCCGGTACAGCCGGCTACCCACAGGCGGATAATAAAAGTAACTACAATTAAAAGTGCGGTATAAAATGCGGCGTTAGCTTCAGTTATTTTCTTCATTATTAAAAAATAAACCCTATCGTGTCGGGGGGAACGAAAAATTTTTTAAAATTATTACATATTATCCATGTTTTGCGCAAAGGGGCAAAATTTATCAATTTCTTTGTCATCCTGAGCGATAGCGAAGGATCTATTATACGAGCTGATAGTGTACCAGGCGCTTGGGCAGAACGCGGATAGGTCCTTCGCTATCGCTCAGGATGACAGAATTTAATTCAGGCCCTACATCGCCACCCATTTCCCAAACGGTATCTTACTAATAATATACACCAACAACATGGATAAGCTATAACAAATCAGTGCCGTTAATGGTATGCTTACAATAGGCGTACACAGTTTGTAATCAATTATAAAATAATCATTATCACCCATCAGCGTTAAAATAAGCGCGTGGCTGAGGTAAATGCCGAAAGTATAGCTTCCCGCAAGGTCCCTTAATTTTTTTATTTTGGGCGATAACTCCACCCGTCCTAATTTACCCATCATAAACGCCGAAGACGATAACAGCACGATAGCCGGGCTAATTGGCTCATAAAATAAAGTACTTAAGCTTTTATAGTACGCCGATGCCAGGTAGGTGCCCAAAATGATCACCGCCAAACTAACAAAAAACAATACTGAAAACCAGCGCCTGTTAAGCCAGCGGGGCAATGGTTTGGTAGCCAGGTAATGCCCTAATACCAAATAGCCAATGTACCCGGTAATATAATGCAGGTCGATCTGCGGGTTATAGCGTACTAAATAAGGCTGGTTAATGGCCATAACCGCCAGCCAAAGCAGCAGGAAATATACGATCTCCTTTTCGGCAGCGTTGCGTACAAAATTGCTGAGTATAGGTATTATAAAATACAGCCCTATAAGCATGTACACATACCATAAATGGTAAAACGCCCCGTATTTGAACTGGTGCAAAACCTGCATGATATTGGCCCAGGTATTCGCAGTAAAAGTGATATCCTCGTTATACCACGAGTAAGCCATATACACCACGCTCCAAAAAATAAAAGGCGGGATAATGCGCCAGAGCCGCTTCTTTAAAAAACTGCCCAGCTCATAATCGCGGGGCAGCAGCAGGGCGCCGGTTATCATCACAAAAACAGGCACGCCAAACCGCGACAGCGCGTTATAAAAGTCGGCTATAAGCCAGTAGTTAACCGGCTCCTTGCCGTAGGCCATCAGCATTGGCGATGTAGTATGCAGTATGACCACTAAAAACATGGCTATAACGCGCAGGTTATTTATCCAATCTAACTGAAGCGGCTTTTGAACGGGCATATGGTTATTTAGCGGGTATTAATGATTTTTAAAAGTAATAATATTCAGGCTTAGTCAACCTATTTTTTATATTAGCAGTATGCAACAACTCAAACTGTATATGCTGTTATTAGGTTGCAAACCTCCCGGCAGGCATATTGAGCAACACGATGTATTTTTTGGCATTGCACCCTCGCTGTCCGGACTTTTACCGCAAATAAATGCGTTTTGGCCCCAAACTGAAGTTAAGGTACATATTGATGCCTGGCGGGAAGTAACCGCGGTTGATGGCTATCAAATTAATATCATACCAAAACTATCTGCCAGATCGGCTCAAAAACAAAAACTGTTTTTTATAAACCTGGGCGGCTACCAGGCCGGCAAGTTTGAAGAGCAGCATTATATTGTGCTCACCGTACAGGAGACAAGCGCGCATGCCTCAAAACAAGCTAAAGAAAGCCTGTTTTACAAACACAACCATATACCCGGCGGCACATCGCACATTGATGATAAATATGGTGTTGATGTAGATGATATTTATGCGGTGGAAGAAATATTACCACCCGCATTAAAAGAAACGTATGGTATCGAATTAATTCCGATGGCGGGTTTACCTGAAGATGAATTGCATTTAGGCTATGTGAAATTGAGCTTGTTGGAAGATAACATGATAAAATGAAAACGACCCCTGCGATCCTATTCCTGTTTTTACTCGCTATAACCGCAAACGCGCAACGGAAAACCGCGCCCGCGCCTGCCGGAAATGTTTTCAAAAACATGCTCGGCATTAACGCGTTCGAATGGGATTTTTTATCAGACCCTAAAAACCCGAACGATGTAAGCAAGATATTCGAGCCGAAAATGGACATTATCAAATCGTTCGGCGGTGTCAGGCATTACCTCGACTGGGAAAAAGTTGAGCCAAAAAAAGGCGATTTTACCTTCAACCCTGCCATGAGCGGCAGCTGGAATTACGATATCATCTATCAGCGTTGCAAACAGGAAGGCATCGACGTTTTGGTTTGCATAAAAGGCTGCCCCGGCTGGCTGCAGGAAACTTATCCGGCCAACCTGCGCGATGGCGAGAACATCCCCATGCCCTTTGGCGCTAAACGCGATGATCCGGCGTCATATATTGAACAGGCAAAAATGGCATTCCAGTTTGCTGCACGGTATGGCAGCAACAAAAACGTGAACCCGGCACTGGTAACTGTCGACAGCAAACAACGCTGGACAGGCGATGGCATAAACGTGGTTAAAATTGGCCTCGGCACAGTTAAATATATTGAATGCGATAACGAGCGCGATAAGTGGTGGAAAGGCGCCAAAGCGCAGCAGAGCGCCGACGAATACGCAGCAAATATGTCGGCCTTTTATGATGGCGATAAAGGCCGCCTGGGTAAAGGCGTAGGCGCCAAAACCGCCGACCCTAACATGAAAATTGTAATGGCCGGCCTCTCCAAACCCGACCCGGCTTATGTGCAGCAAATGATAAACTGGTGCAAAATACACCGCGGCTACAAAGCCGATGGCTCGGTGAACTTGTGTTTTGATGTGATAAATTTCCATTATTACTCGGGCAATGAGAGCAGTCCGGGCGGCAACAGCACCGAAGGCCTTGCACCCGAATTATCGAAGGCCGGCGCAATAGCCGATGGCTTCGTGCGCCTGGGTAAGGCCTATCATTTACCGGTTTGGGTAACCGAAACGGGGTACGACCTTAACCCCGGCAGCCCGCAGCGCGCCATACCCATTGGCAGTAAACCGGCGCTAATAACCCAGGCCGACTGGATAATACGCACGGCGTTTTTATATGCCCGGCACGGCATCAGCAAAGTATTTTTTTATGAGTTGTACGACGACAATACCAATAATCCCACCCAATTTGCGTCCAGCGGCTTAGCCGCCGCCGGTAAACGCCGCCCCGCTGCCGACTATATTAACCAGGCCAAAAACCTGCTCGGCAATTTCACCTATCGGGGCACTATTAGCAACTACCCGTTGGTTGATGTTTACCGAAATGCCAATAAAACCATCTACGTTTTAATGGTGCCCGATGAAAAAGGCCGCAGCACTACAGCCACCCTAAACTTAGGCAACGCCATTAATGCCACCGAGTACCAGTTTAACCCCGGCAGTAACGCCATGATAAAAAGCACACTAACCGCCGTGAACCACAACCTTAATATAAAAGTTAGCGAAACGCCGGTGTTTGTGGAGAAGGTGGATTGAGTTTTTTGCACATTTCGCCATTTCTCCACACCTCCCATTCATAACAAATCCTTAACCCTCCCTTAACTTGCCACCCCTACTTTTGCGGCATATTATTTATGTGAGATCTTTATCAAATTGTTCTTTATTCACTAAATAAGGTCAGTTAATAGTTAATAAATAAGGAGAGTTGATACTCTCTTTATTTTTATCCCCCTAAATAATATCCCCGCTATATTATTAAACCCATGAAAATATTATACGCTATACAAGGCACCGGTAACGGCCACTTAAGCCGCTCAATGGATATTGTGCCCCTGCTGCAAAAAATGGGTGATGTTGATGTGCTGGTTAGCGGCACACAAGGCGACTTGTCGCTGCCTTTCCAGGTAAAATATGTGCTGCACGGTTTTGGTTTTGTATTCGGCAAAAAAGGCGGGGTCGACGTTTGGGCATCGTTCCTTAAATCAAGGTTCCGCAAATTTATACAGGAAATAAACACCCTGCCGGTGGAGGATTACGACCTGGTGATCAATGATTTTGAGCCCGTATCGGCCTGGGCATGTTACTTAAAAAACAAACCCTGCATTGGCCTTAGCCACCAGGCTGCCGTGCTTGCCGAAAAAGCACCCAAGCCCGATGATACGGATATGATAGGCCGCCTTATCCTTAAAAATTATGCCCCGGTAACCGCGCAATATGGCTTCCATTTTGCAAAGTACGATAACAATATATTCACCCCCGTAATACGCCAGCAGGTAAGGCAGCAGGCAATCAAAAACAAAGGGCACTATACGGTTTACCTGCCCGCCTATGACGATAAAAGGCTGGTAAAACGCCTGTCGGAATTTAAGGATGTGCAGTGGGATGTTTTTAGCAAGCACAACAAAAAAACCTTCAAGCATAAGAATGTATCGGTGCAGCCTATCGATAACGAAAAGTTTATTAAAAGCATGGCCGAAAGCGCGGCAGTACTGTGCGGCGGCGGTTTTGAAACCCCTGCCGAGGCCCTGTTTATGCAGAAAAAGTTGCTGGTTATCCCCATGAAAACCCAGTACGAGCAGCAACTAAATGCCGCGGCTTTAAAAGAGATGGGCGTCCCGGTTATAAAAAGCTTGAAACCAAAGCATAGCGAAACTATTTTAAACTGGATAAATAACGGTCAGCGCGTTAAAGTAGAATACCCGGATAACACCCAAAAAATTCTCGACCTGGTGTTTAAAAACCACGCCCCGCAGGATTAGTCTCCCATTCAAAATATGTAAACCGGCCTTTAAGCCGGTTTTTTTATGTTTTAAAACAATCAACGGCATCTATTTCCAATATTAATTTTTTACATTTGATATACCCCTATTAAATTTAGCTATGCCTGTAAATATCAATACCATAAACTTTCGCGTTTATAAGCAGCAGATCAATCTGCCTGTACTAAATGGTTTGCAAAAAGCAACCGTCGTCTGTTGTCAGCCGTTTTTAGTTTTTAGATAAGATACGCGAAAAAGGAATTTCTTTCGTATCAGCTTTAATACACAACTAATAAGCGAAATTATAAACAAACACGCTTATAATCACGAAATTGCAAACACATTACACCTTATGAAACTTGCCCATTTAATAT
>Ga0206882_1065_pt2 | contig 18247 bp, 13 predicted proteins | sample Alteio_BWOrgCont_4_FD_152908 | JGI IMG/M metagenome (GOLD analysis project Ga0206882, IMG submission 152908) | Enriched cells from forest soil in Barre Woods Harvard Forest LTER site, Petersham, Massachusetts, United States -... | ecosystem: Environmental > Terrestrial > Soil > Temperate forest > O...
TATTACAAATATAGATATGATTTTAATACAAAAGAAATATATGTTCATTTTTACAATAAAAATGAACATATATTGAAAAATGTCCATTAAATGAACACATTTATACCATATGTTCATTTTTCAAAACTAAATGGACATATAGCCTAAATGTGTTCAGTATTTAAAAGCATTAATGCACAAACGGGTCGATCAATCCAATACTTCCATCAGCGTTATGAGTTAACTCGGTAACCTTAACATTGCGTAAATGGTTGCGGTTTGATAGTTCGGTATCATGATAAAACAGGTACCATTTGTTTTTAAACTCGATTATAGAGTGATGGGTTGTCCAGCCTTGAACGGGTTTTAAAAATACGCCCTGGTACACAAATTTGCCTGTTGGCTTATCGCCTATGGCATAGCATAATAAGTGGGTATCGCCGGTTGAGTAAGTGAAATAGTATTTATTGTTGAATTTATGCATAAATGAGCCTTCAAAAAAGCGGCGGTCATGGTCTTTAGTTAATAATGGCTTACCGGCGCTATCAACTAATTGCACATCCTGAGGCTTGCCGTCAAAATGCATCATATCCTTACTTAACTTAACCACTTTACAGCTTAAAGCGGGCTCATCGGGCTTGCCCATATCGGTTTTTGAACCGTTGGCATCATATTTACCGGTTGTCCATTTTTGAAGCTGACCACCCCAGATCCCCCCAAAATACATATAGGTTGAACCATCGGTATCGGTAAACACGGCAGGGTCAATACTAAAGCTGCCTTTAATTGGTTCGGGCTGTGCTTTGAACGGGCCAACCGGACTTGTGCCGGTAGCCACGCCAATCTGAAATGCGCCTTCCTTGTTGCGCACCGGGAAGTATAAATAGTAAGTGCCATTTTTGAAATCAGCGTCAGGCGCCCACATTTGTTTGCTGGCCCAGGGCACGTCCTTTACATCAAGCGCAACACCATTATCGGTAACCTTACCGCCAATACTATCCATTGAAAGTACATGGTAATCCCTCATGGCATATTCATCACCGTTATCGTTATCGGCTATCCCGGCATCAATATCATGCGATGGGTAAATGTAAATTTTACCGTTAAACACATGTGCCGAAGGATCGGCGGTATAAATGCTTTTGATCAACGGTTCTGAAAGGAACTTTGGCTTTTTAGCCGAATCGGCAGTAGTAGTGGTTTTTGTTGCAGTGCCCCCGCATCCGGCCAAGCCGATAAGCGTTGCTACTGCGATTACAGCAGGAAGTTTAGATTTTAATTGACGATACATTGTTATAATTGGTTTAAATGGAATAATACGGCTAAGGTAATCGATTGCAGGAAAATCACAAACAGAAAATCAGTTTATTATACTTCTTATCCCTTACTCTTATCAGCTATCTCCGTAATCGCCTTTACCAGCTTATCCAAATTTTCTATGGTAGTATAAACATGCGGGGTAATGCGTACGCAATGAATATTTTCATAATTTATGCCTACTACATGTATCTTATATTGGGTAAATAACGCATTGTCCAGTTCGGTCGCGGTCATGCCGTCAATGCTTACGCCACAAATGGCGCAGGAATATTCTGGCTTTAACGAGGTATGCAGCTTAACTTTTGGTATATGCTGCACTTTTGAGGCCCAGTAGTTTTTTAAATAACGTATGCGTTCTTCCTTGCGTTTGCTGCCAATGGCATTTTGAAAATTAACAGCCTCGCCTATCCCCTGCTCTATCGGGAAGCTGCGGGTGCCGATGTTTTCAAACTTGCGGATATCGCCGCTGTTGGGGTTATCGTCGCTTAAAAGCGGCCATACTTTTGCTATTTTATCCTTCTTTATCCACATCATGCCGCTGCCAATGGGGGCCGATAAAAACTTATGCAGGCTGGTGCCAAAATAATCGCAATGCAGATCTGGAATTTTAAAATCCAATAAACCGAACGTATGCGCGCCATCGCATATCACCTCAATACCACGGGCATGGGCCATATCGGCAATTTTTCGTACCGGCATAATTTGGCCCACCCAATTAATAATATGCGTTACGTGTATCAGTTTGGTTTTGGGGGTAATGGCATCTTCATAAGCTTTTACTATCTGCTCGTCATTCTCTATCGGGAACTCAAAACTCAATTGTTTATAAACTATGCCCTCGCGCAGGGCGCGTTGTTTGTATGCGCCAACCATATGCGGGTAATCCTGCTTGGTGCCAATTACCTCGTCGCCTTTTACCAGCGGAAGGCCCAATATGATACTGTTCAACGCTTCGGTGGCATTACGGTCGACTGCGATCTCATCGGGCAGGGTGCCTGCTAATAGCGCCAGCTTTTCGCGTAAGGGTTCGCGGCCCTGGTCTAAAATGCGCCACATATAATAGGACGGCCCCTCGTTTGATAGCTGGTTGTACCGCTCCACAGCCTGTTGCACCACCAGCGGCGATGGCGAAACGCCACCATTATTTAAAATGATAATATCGCCATTAGCCGTGTACGACCGTTGAATAACCGACCAGTAATCTTCATCCTCAGCCGCCTGCACATCGTTTAAATGCGCTATTTTTTGCCCCGCCGACCGCCATTCTCCGGCATGTGCCAGGTTAAATAAACTGGTTGCAGAAAATGCCCCGGTCAATGCGGCGGCTTGTTTGATAAATACCCGGCGGTTATTGCTCATAATAAACGAATTTAGGGTATTGTTTGCTGATATGCAAATGTGCAGTTTATGGTTTAGCTGGCACAAAACAACTTGGCTAACTGGTGTATTTACATCAGGGTAGGTTTATTCTCTTTCCTGATTCGTCGTAGATATACAGTAAGTAAGGGTCGTCCAATTCAATTGCCGGCTTGCCTTTAAATTTGATGATCTCTCCGGGCACGAAGATCTTTTTTCCGTCAATGTAGGTTTCAAACCACCTTGATACACCTTCTAATATCAGTGTTAAAAATTGGTGGGGATATGGTGCCCCCACATACACCAGTACAACGTTGCCAGCATCCTTGTGCCCGTATACTTTATTACTTATACGCGCAAGCGTTCCTACACGGCTCGCGGCATCACTACCACCCATATCCACTTTTTTGATTTTTTTACTTCCCGCATCTATATAGTGAGATGTATCAGGTGGCCGAGGTGGTAACATTATATCAGAGCCCCTATCCGGATACAATGATCTCAATGCACCCGCCAAGCGACGGCTTGCTACTTTTAAACACTCGTTGACCACGTCCGCATGATCCCGGTAATAGTTTTCCGCAGATGTTTTATTTCGCTTTATTTCGCTGCTGATCTTCAAATTGAGTTCGTAACTTTCCCACAACCAATCGATGCAGGAGTATACATCAAGATTAGCCATATTTCTTGTACTGCTTTCAAACGTTGTTTTATTGATGGCATCAGCGACATCGGCATCACTTTTTCCCTGCTGGTCAGTTAGGTGGTCATCATTCCAGTACGAAAAAAGGCCGGGATTTGTTTTGCGTGGCAGTATACGCCCGGTATAAAATTCCTTATCTTCAATGATGATGTGGGTTGGATCCTGGATGTCCGCTACAAGGCTTATTAAGAATTTCAAGGCAACCGCGCGCTGGCTTTTGGTGCTTACGCTATCTTTCAGTATAGCTTCCTGTTTGAAAATAGCTGTATAAATATTATCCTCCTTATTTTCGTCTTTTTGGGCTTCCAGTACAAACCTTAATTCGAATTTGTTTTGTAAGCCCGGCGGCAAATGGATAAAGTGCCACGATGCCGTATGCTTATAAGCCTCTTCACGCACGGCCGCATCAGCCCAGGAGGCCGCATCGGCCAGCGACTCGCTCCCTAAAAGTTCCTTTATCGATGACCTGGTATGTTCCCCTATCTGTTTTTCGGCAATAAGCGCAATAACCCGGTGAGTGGAATTCCCCCAGGAAACCAGCAGCAGGGTTAACAGGCAGGCAGGGTAAATAATAAAGGATAACTTTTTCATTTATATAAAGTTATAAAACTTATAGGGCATATAAATGTAACATCACTGTTTCAACGCTGCATCATTTGCTATGTCTAATAATTAATCACTTAACCTGTAACATATCCTATAATAAAGTCGTCTATTACATAGTTATAAAGATAATTCAACCATGAACAAAGCCTGCCATTTCCTGTTATTGCTTTCCCTGTGCTTATGCAGCAACAGGGCATTGTGCGACGGGCGGCTTATTATCCACAGCGCTTCGGGCGACAAGTTCATCAATACGGATCCATACGGCGATTTTCAAACCATCACTGTCCCCATAAAACGTGCTGGGAACCTGATCATTATTGAAGCCCAGTTAGATACACTTATAGGCAATTTCGTACTGGATACCGGCGCGCCGGGCCTGGTGCTTAACGAAACTTATTTTCGTGACGCGGCCCATAGCGATGATAAAGAAGTTGGCGGGATAGGCGGAAAAACACATGCTTTTTCAACCATAGTCAATAACCTTTCGATACTCGACCTGCATTACGACCGCCTTAAGGCCGATGTTACCGACCTGTCGGGTATTGAAAACAGTAAGGGCATCAAAATATTGGGCCTGTTGGGAACCAGGCTTTTCTCAAAGTTTGCTATCACCGTCGACCTGTTTAACAACGTACTTTATATCCATAAGCTGGACGATAAAGGCGAGATCATCCCCGGCGAACGCGTGTTTGGCCGGTCGGATATGAAAACATCGTTTAAACTGCTTGATGACGTTATCTTTATTAAAGGGAGCGTGAATGATAACGACATGTGGTTTGCTTTTGATACCGGCGCGGAGTGCAATTTGCTGGACTATGATAACTTTAAAAAATTAGCCCGGAAGATGCGGGTGATCAGCAAGCGAACAGTGACCGGTGTTGGCGGCAGCCAATATGAAAGCTCATTCGCTTTTTTTGACAACCTTGTAATAGGTAACTACCTGTTTAAAAATAACCATGTTATGTTTACCCGTCTTGACGACATTGGCAAAGCCTACAATAGTACTGTTGATGCCATACTGGGGCATGACTTTTTTTCGCGGGGCATATTCACCATTAATTTCGTTAAAAAGGATTTTGAAATGTATATTTACACATACCCCGATAAATAATGGGCAGGTTTAAATATATAAGCATGCTGTTGCTGTTGCTTTTAGGCATACGGCCGGGTGGGTATGCGCAAAAACTTAACGCGTCCCTGTCGCTTGGCCATTCGAATGAGGTGCAGTTTGGCATCAATAATTTTGCCCGTTTAACAGTTTTTGAATTGCCAAACGGGTTAACCCGATTTTTTGTACCGGGACAGAAAAACGCTAAAAGAGTATTGCTGTCCGGCAATTTTAATAGCTGGAGTACCCTACAGGGCGTTATGCTAAAAACCGACAGCGGCTGGATACGTGACGAACACCTGGAGCCAGGGGGGATTTATGAATATAAATACATTATTGACGGAAACTGGACCATTGATGTCAACAACTATCTTAAACAAAGGGATAATGGCGGAAACACAAATTCTGTTTATTACCGCTATAATTTCACTTTTAAGCTGCCGGGATATACCAATGCGCACCGGGTAACGGTTTCGGGAGATTTCAATAACTGGAACGATAATCAACTGGTTATGTACCCTGTTCGGGGTGGCTGGGAATTGAAAATGTACATGCGCGATGGCCAGCACCAGTATCATTTTTTGGTGGAGGGGCGGATTGTAACCGATCCCGCTACAAAATCAGGCAAAGATGCCTCAGGCAACCCGGCATCTGATTTAAACCTGGGCGAGACCATTAATTTCAAGCTGGCCGGTTATGAAGAGGCCCAGCGGGTTTGTGTTGCCGGCAATTTTAATAAATGGAGGCCCAGCGAACTGTTTATGAAAAAGGAAAACGGTGTTTGGGTACTGCCTTGTACCTTCGCAGCCGGAAATTACCAGTATAAATTTATTGTCGACGGCAAATGGATATTAGATCCGGCCAATCCGTATAAGGCGCACGAAGGCGATCAGTTAAATTCATTTATTTCCGTAAAGCCTAATTATACCTTTCATTTAAAAGGGCATGGCGACGCTAAAAAAGTCATATTATCCGGCAGCTTTAACGACTGGAGCCAGGACGGCTATACTATGGAGCGCAGGACTGATGGCTGGACCATCAGCCTATGGCTCAAACCCGGCAAATACCTCTATAAATTTATAATCGACGGCAACTGGATAATTGACCCCGATAATAAATTATGGGAGCAAAATCAACCGCGTACAGGCAATTCGGTATTGTGGATCGAGCCGTAAGCTGCCTTAATCCTTTTAATTAACTGATGCCTGGCTGTTCAGCTTTGAATACTGGGCTATCTTTTTATACAGTTCGCCCGGGTTAAAAGGTTTACTTACATAATCGTTCATTCCGACTACGAAAGCCTGGTCTTTTATATCCAGCATGGCCGAAGCTGTAAGCGCTATGATAGGCAGGTTTTTATATTTATCGCCTTCCAGCTTTCTTATAGCCGTTGTGGTTTGATAACCATCCATTACCGGCATTTGCAGATCCATTAATACGATATCATAATTATTGGTTTGTACCAGGGCGAATGCGATCTCCCCGTTTTCGGCCACATCACATTCAATATCCCATAATTTCATATATTGCCTGGCCAGTATTACGTTGATCTGGTTATCTTCAACAATTAAAACTTTAACCCCTTTTAAACTTTGCGTTTCTATACGAAGCTGGTCATTATAGTTACCTGCAAATATTACCGAACTGTTTTTTAGCTTCAGGCTAAAGTAAAATGTCGACCCCTTCCCTAATTCGCTTCTCAAATTAATTTCGCTACCCATCAGGTCAAGCAACCTTTTGGTAATGGTCAACCCTAAGCCTGTGCCGCCAAACTTACGGGTAGTATCGGCAGCAGCCTGTGCAAAGCTTTCAAAAATATGTTCCTGTGTATCAGCAGCTATCCCGATACCTGTATCTTCCACCTCAAAATCAATTATGGTAAAATCTTTATCCTTGTGATTAAGCGAGGCGGTGATGGTTACTTTGCCTTTGGTTGTAAATTTTACAGCATTGCTTATCAGGTTGGTTAGTATCTGCCCTAATCTTACCGGGTCGCCTTTTACAGCATCGGGCAAATCCTGGTCAATTAGCAATTTTAGCTGGATGTTTTTTTCATTTGCCTTTTGCAGCATAGCCAGCCTGATATTGCCTACCAGGTCTTTAATGCTAAAATCCGCTTCTTCAAATTCAATTTTACCGGCCTCTATTTTACTGAAATCCAAAATATCATTGATGAGCACCAATAAGTTTTCAGCCGAGAATTTTAACAGTTTCAAATACTCAACCTGTTCAGGGCGGGGATCAAGCTGCAACAGCAAATGCGTAAAGCCAATTACAGCATTCATCGGTGTCCTTATCTCATGGCTCATCGTCGACAGGAACTGTGATTTTGTTAATGCGGCCCTTTCGGCAAGTTCTTTTGATACAATGAGTTGTGTTTCTAATTCCTTGGCCTTTTCTATCTGTTCCTGCAAAAACTGTATAATATGGATAAGGTCATCGTTTGAGCTTTCCAGGTCGGGTACCGAATCGGGGGCCAAAGAACTTATCGCCTTTTTTATTTCGGATATGGATTGCTGCTTTATTTCATTCTCGCGCTGCAGGTAAGCATTCACTTCCTGGTACTCACGCTCACTTATCGTAAAGGCATGTTCCGATACCTTATTTGCCCGCTCAAACGTGTAATATGAATTACTGATGCTTGTTAAAAAAGTCTTTATAATTTCATCGTCGGTATACTGCTCCGGCAATAACTTTTTTATTTGCTTATTTAATATGCTGTGATAATCCATGCGGCTTAAACTTCGGTAAAGGTGGTAATGGTCATTGTTTGGTTATGCAGTTCGCATTGCATACTATCATTAAAAGGAGAAATTTCACCGTACGAATAAAATCCGGTGATTGCAGTGTCCTTGCCCAATACATCACGGGCCGATTCCACTTCTTCGTCCGTCCTGTCCTGTAATATCAGTTTACGGCCCACGCAGCTAATCAATATAGCCAGGTCGGGTTTGCCATTTTTTATACTGTTGAATGAATTTGTCGCCGCTGTTGACGAAGCTTCTATCAGCTTATCAAAATTAGCCTTCATCAGCCTCACGGTACTGCCTTCGGGCAGGTTACCCGCAAATGTCATTGACTTTTCTTTTTCATTAACACTTAAGATCGTCCTTACCAGGTTTTTGTCCGACCCGTTTATGCGGATAGACAGCGGGAACAGCAATGCCGAACCCGGCAGTTCATTCACATAATCGCCCAGGTATTGTTTGTACAGGTCGAGCGCGTTTTTATGATCTATTTCATATAAAACGTTTTTATCCGATTTGGTAATAATGCGTTCCTGCCCAAACTCGTCCCATCCGCCAAACGACCCATGCCCAACCAGCATTTCTTTGCCGTAAAACCCGATAGCGATAACATTTCCCTGCGATGGTACTTCATCCAAACCGGTAAATGTTTTTGAAAACCTGGCGGCATCACCGGCCAACCCGCCGGTTAACAGCACATGCTTTTTATTGACTTCATTAAAGCCATCAACCAGTTCGCTGCCGTTTATAAATGTACCGTCGGATACGATGAATATGCAATTCAACTCATCACCGGCGAGTTGGTTCATTAAATATTCGCCGGTTTTAAAGCTGTTGCTATGTTGCTTGATATTGGTTTTTACACATTTAACGGTCGTTTTTTCCAGTTCAATAGCGGTAACAACCACGCTGTTATCATAAACAGAATCGCCGATGATCTCGCCGGCTGTTGATGAAAACACCAAACAGGCTGCCGGGTACAAATCTTTTAAATATTTATAAACTTCAGGGTCTGTAATTTTATCAGATGACGCGAATACCAGCACCAACTGGCATTTTCCGGCAACTAATTCTGATGGAAATTCCTTCCATGCATTGTTTAAAAACTGGTGCTGCTTGATCTTCATACGGGGTATAATTATAGTTCAATTAATCGGGGATAAATTATAAATAAACTTACAAATTTATATTAATACGTTGTTAGTTTATTTTTAGTTGGGTGAGAGTGTTTACAGGGTTAAGCAGAGTGTTTACTTTTTTGCCGTGTGTTAATATTTTGTGCCCTTTAAGATCACAAACTGTGATCTTAAAACCGATATACCAAAGGTATCACAAATTGTGATACCTGTTTCATTTGTGATAGAATTGGATATCACAAATTGAGATATCCAATTTTGTGTTCACCTTTTCTCTTCTAATATAATAAATTGAAAACTACGCCAGCATATCTTTTATGCCTGTATATGGGGTTAACTGCCCTTCCTCCGCTTGCATTAAAGATTCTTTTACTCCTTCAATCACATAATCGGGATAAACGATATCCTCTTCTTTGATAATTAGTTCCATAATTTACAACTATTAAAATAATGCCGTTAGCCCGGGTTTCAGTTTTACTTCTTATTATATCCCGATTCTTGCGCGGGTATGCAGCGCAAAGGCCAAAAGTGTGGCGTACCCCGTGCCCGTTTGCTAAGTAGCCCGGTATTGCATTAACCCCGCAGATTACAAATCTGCAAGTAAGTTAGTCCTGGATGAAATATCCGGACTAACATTGAATGAAACATCCGGACTAACTGGTCAAGCAACTGATTCCAATTGGTCTTATTACAAAATAAGGAAATTGAAAGCCACACCATACTTTAATTATTATGGCTTTTTGGCTAAAGTATATTCACCCCAAAAATCAGTTGGCGTGACAAAATTCGGATTAGGTTCTGGGGGAGGTGGAGCATCCGGCTTTGGCGTCAGTCCCCCCCGTACATTCATATTTTCAAATTCCTTGGCAACGTTTAATTTGACATGATAACTGAATCCTTGTACGCCACCATCCGGTAATGCCAGGAATTTTAAAGGAATGGCCAATTCATAAACGTAAACGGCTCGCGCACTGAAAGCCGATGCCGCCTTAATTCCATTATCATTATAAACGGAAATTTCATTATCTGAAAAGTCTTTAATACCTGTAATACCGATGTATTTAGATTTTTCTGTTAAGGTATTATTCAAATGAGTGAGCGAATTATCACTGTCGTGAATACCCATATGCATTCCAAGTCCCATATAAAATAAATCGCTCACCAGTCCCCTGTCCCTGCCCTGCAGCATCGGATAAGTAACGGTTATAGCTGCAGTATCTTTTTTCCTGAGTGTATGATTGATGGTAAAACTAATGCCACCAGCTAAAATTTTTCCTCCAATAACGACGCTTATTGTGGTCTTTATTACCAGGTAAAGGTTATCGTTGTCATTACAAATGGTATAATAAATATCTGTAGCGTGATTGTAGGCCTGATATTTGTCTTGCCATTCAGTTACGTTGCCGTCAATTTTGATGTTAGGGGGAGCCCAAACGCTTGCTTTTTGGATATTAGGCAGGTTTTGTGCTTCAGTCAAAAAAGATAAAAATAACATTGCGGTCAATGTTAGAGCTGAGTAAATTGGTTTCATTGATATAGATTTTAAACGGTTATTAAAATATGATTATTCCGTCCCAGCAAGGTCTCTCAATAGAGACCCATGCGATGGATGACTACCTAAAACAACTTCTCCCCCGGCGGGGTAACCCCTTTTAACCGCAGGTAAATGGTACATTGTCCACGGTGGTGTGTCTGGTGTTCAAAAGCTTTGCCAAATGCACCTGATTTTGTCACTTCGAAGCCTTCCAGTTTGACCTTTTCCTGCATTTGGGCGGGCGTCATGGCTTCAAGGGCGGTTATCACAAAATCATAGCTTTCCATTACCGCTTTGGTTGTGGCCTCTTTTGTTTGGGCTACGGTTTTTTCTGCTGAATTTGTTCCAAGCGGGTTTGGCCTGCCGCTGGCGGTAGAGATAAAGAAGTAATTGGCATCTGCTAAATGCAGCATTTGCTGCGCGTATGAACGTATCTCGGGTGTTGGTTTAAAGCCGTAGCCATCGGCAGGCATGGCATCAAGGTATTCTTTGGTGTAAACTTTGGCGCGTTTCCATTCGGCAACCATTTCTGGTTGTGTAAACTGCGCGTAAACCGAAGTACCGGCAAAGGCCAGCATCAGGAATAGTAAGGCTAATTTTTTCATAATATGTGTTTTTAAGTTTTAAAGATAATATTGCTGTGTTATGGATTAAATGTCCAACGCCGAAGTTACTTCATCATTCATTATTCGATATTCATTATTCGATATTAATTTACTTATTACCGCCCGTCTTCAATTCGTCAATAGCTATTTGCGGTTGTAATACTTTATGATCTGTTTCTATAACTATCTTACTGCCCAATTTAAAGGTAGCGGTTTGTTTGATATCCCGTGACGACGCGCCAATCTTTACCAAGTATTCTCCGGATTCAGCCATCCATTCCGACTTATCGGTATAATAAGATGCCAGGTCGGCTTCGCGGATAGAGAATGTAACCGCTTGCGATTCGCCGGGCTGCAATAGCCTGGTTTTGCTAAAGCCCTTTAATTCCTGCGCGGGCTTATCTATTGTTTTTGCAGGCGCGCTTAGGTAAAGCTGCACCACTTGCTTACCCGCAACCTGCCCAATGTTTTTTACATTTACGGTAGCGGTAATCATTCCTTTAAACCTGCCCGAACTTAGTTTAAGATCAGTGATTGAAAAATCGGTATAAGATAATCCGTAACCAAACTCGTACATGGGTTTGATATTAAAGCTGTCATAATAGCGGTAGCCCACATAAATGCCTTCCTGGTAAACTACCTGTTCGGGTCTCTCCGCCGGTGTACCGGGGAAGTTTTTTGCCGACGGTACATCCGTATACTGCGCCGGGAAAGTTGTAGCCAGCCTACCCGATGGGTTAATCTTACCGCTCAATACATCTGCAATGGCATTACCCGCTTCCTGGCCGGGTTGCCAGGCCAATAAAATAGCATCTATGTTATCTTTCCACTCATTCATATCAATAACACCGCCAATATTCAACACCGCTACCACCTTTTTACCCTTGCTGTGAAAGTTTTCCGCGATCTTTTTGATCTGTTGTTTTTCATCAGATGTAAGGTTATAATTGGTTTCCAGTTTGCGATCGGCGCCCTCACCTGCATTACGGCCAATGGTTATGAGCGCTATGTCGCAATTGGTTGCTTTTTGCGCTATCTGATCGTCAGTCGCCATCATTTCGGGCGGCGGCCCTTGCTGTTGCCTGCGCCCGTTTGCAGGGGCGACCGCCAGGGCCTGCGCCCTTGCCTGCTGAAAATATTGTGTGTATATAGTTTCCAATCCGGCATCGGGTGCATAGCCTGCATTACCCAACCCTTTATAAACCGAAATAACATAGGCTTTATTTACATCGCCGCTGCCGGTTCCGCCTGCAATGGTATTGTAGGATGCGTTGCCAAAAGCGGCTATCGTTTTTATGCTTTTGTTAAAAGGCAAGGTATTGGCTTCATTTTTTAACAGTACCATGCCTTCGGTAGCTGCCCGGCGGGCTACCACAGCATGTGCCTTCAAATCGGGTTTGTTTGAGTATGTATATTTTAAAAACGATGGCGATTTAATTACGATATTCAGGATATGTTCTACATTCATATCCAATTGTTTTACGCTTATTGAATCATGCTTAACCGCCGAAATAATGGCCTGTACCTGGCGGGGACTGCCCGGCATGATCAGGTCGTTGCCCGCATTCATTTCCGCTGTCCAGTCTCGGCCGCCGCCCCAATCGGTCATAACAAAACCTTTATAGTTCCATTCATCCCGCAAAACGGTAGTTATCAAATCTTTTCGTTCGGCAGTGTAGGTGCCGTTTATTTTATTGTAGGATGACATTACCGTCCAGGGGTTTGATTCATTTATGGCAATACGGAAATTCCTTAAATAAAGCTCGCGCAAAGCCCTTTCGCTTACAATAGTATTGATAGAGTTACGGTTAGTCTCCTGGTTATTGGCTGCAAAATGTTTAACCGAGGTGCCAACACCGTTTGATTGTACCCCGCTAATGATAGCCCCGGCCATTTTACCCGCTATTAACGGGTCTTCAGAATAATATTCAAAATTGCGCCCGTTTAACGGGTTTCGGTGAATGTTTATACCCGGGGCCAGCAAAATATCCACCCCATATTCCTTTACCTCGTTGCCAAACGCTTTACCCACTTGCTCCACTAATGCGGGGTCCCAGGTTGAGGCCAGCAGGGTACCTACCGGGAAGCCGGTAGCATAATACGTTTTGGTGCTGTCGCCATTGCGTATAGGTGATATACGCAACCCGGCGGGCCCGTCACTCAATACCATTGACGGTATACCCAAACGCGGAATAGCTGCGGTATTGCCGGCAGCCCCCGGCACTTTAATTTCTGTTTGCCCTATTATTGTACCGCCGGGTAAATTCCTCGGCGCGGGCGCGCGGCCTGCCCCAACAACCAGGCTTGCTTTTTCCTCAAGGGTCATAGCGGCTATAACCTCCTGTATGGTATTCTGCCCTAATTGTGGTGCCGGGTTGGTATTTGATTGCCCTTTAACCGGCGAAATACCGATACTAAAAATTACAGCCAGCAATAAAATGCAGGCATAGTTTTTCATGAAATTCATAAAATGGTAAAGTCTATAATTACCAGTAAATGTAATAATTAATAGCTGTTTTTTTTAACCGTTATCCATATTGTTCATAAATTAGGCCGATCTGCAATGTGCAGATCGGCATCAATAACAACCGGTCAAAATGAAAAACTTAAAAAGCAGGATCAAAAACGGCGAAGCGGTTAACGGCTGCTGGCTAAACCTGGGCAGCGCCTTGACCGCCGAAATTATAGGCACAGCCGGGTTTGACTGGGCGCTAATCGACCTGGAGCATGGGGCGGGTTCTGAACATGATGTAATTTCACAATTACAGGCCATTAAAAATACAGGCACAACCGGCATAGTAAGGGTTGAAAGTGCCGAAAGGCAGCGCATACTGCGGGTACTTGATTTTGGCGCCGAAGGCGTAATGTGCCCGCATATCAGTAATGTTGAAGAAGCTAAGATGGTTGTCGACGGCTTGCGGTATCCTCCCGGCGGCAGCCGCGGTATTGCCAAAATGACCCGCGCCGCAGGCTTTGGAAGCAACTTTGACGAATACATGCGAACCGCCAGCGAAAATATATTAGGCATAGCCCAAATTGAAAGCGTTGAAGCACTGGATAACCTTGATGAGATAGCGGCAGTGGATGGTATTGATGTGCTGTTTATAGGCCCGTCTGATCTTACAGCCGCTTTAGGGATTTTCGGCCAGTTTGAGCATCCCTTGTATAAGGATGCGGTTAAAGCCACTATCAAAGCAGCGCAAAATGCAGGCAAGGCAACAGGGATACTTCTATTTACACCCGATGACTACAACCGGTATTACGACCTGGGCATAAGAATGTTAGCCTGCGGTGCCGATTCGGTTTTTGTGGCAGAGGGCGCACGTAATATGGCAGGCAGGTTGAATGGGATAAGAGAAGGGTATAAAAATTCAGGTTCATAAAAACCAAAATATTCAAAATAAAACCAGCAAACCTTTGTTAATTTTGCAGGCGTTAAAACAATAAATCCATTTACCCCTTTACAGGTTAATTTGCATTAACATGAAAAATCATAAAAAGCCATTACTCGCTATATTCATACTGCCATTTGTACTTTATTCCTGCTCGGTAACAAAGCCGCTTGCACCGGCCAAAACCGAAGTTGATATTCCAAAATTGGTTCAGCCCGTTTCAAATGTGGAGGTGCCTGTTACGGTCGACCTGAAAAACTACTTTGTACAAGCCGAAAACGCAGCCCCAACCAAATATGCCGATAACCAGCAACAGTGCGAAGGAATTAGCTATGCTTATACTTTTACCCGCACACCATTCGCCATTACGGGCAGCAACAATATAGTCAACCTTAAATTTACCGGCAGTTATGGCTTTACCGCCTCATATTGCGCCAAATGCGCATCATTATTGGGGTCTGCGCCGCGGTGTTTGGTGCCAACCATATCTGCACAATGCGGGGTTGGCAACGAGCCGCCACGCAGGATGGAAATATCCTACCAGTCGACCATTAATGTTACACCCGACTTTCATTTGCAATCAAAAACGGTTTTATACCCGGCCCCCAACCCTATCGACCGGTGCAATGTGTTTATGGGAAACATTGACGTTACCGACAAGCTGATACAATACATCAGCAATCCGCTAAACGACCTGGGCAAACAGGTTGATGCCAAAATTGCCGCCTACAATGTGAAGCCCATGATAGAGCAGCTATGGAAAAACCTGGCTTCTGAAACAAAAATAGGCGACGTAGGCTATCTTTCCATCAATCCGCAAACGGTAAGGTTAAGCAGCTTTAATTTGAGCGGCTCGTTGCTCAATTTCTCAGTAGGCCTTTCGGCAAAGCCTGTTGTAACCACGGTAAGTACGCCGCCGCCGCCAAAGCCTTTGCCTAATTTAACCACCTACACCCCCGCGAATGGTTTCAGCATTTATTTAGACCTGTTAGAGAATTATGACCATCTCACCAATATCGTAAACCAGCAGGTTGTCGGACAAAAGGCCGATGTTGCGGGTAAGGAGTTTATTGTTGACAACACCAAAGTATACGGCATTGGCAAACAGATAGTAATGCAGGTTGATTTTAAAGGCTCAAGTACCGGCACCATTTACCTTGTTGGCACACCAACCTATAACACCGTCACCCACGAGCTATCCTTCCCCGACCTCACCTTCGACCTGCAAACCAAGGCATGGATGCTTAAAGTAGCCAAATGGATGTTCGACAAAAAAATAACAGACATGATACGCCAAAAAGCAACCTATAACTTTACCCAGTTTATTAAAGACAGCAAAACCCGCCTGCAAACCGAGCTAAGCCGCGATATGGGCAACGGTATCCGCTCGGACGTAGCCATACAGGAACTGGATATACAGGATATTTATCCAACCAGCGAAAAGTTGATCATCCGCACCTTGTCTACCGGGCAGATTAAGGTTAAGGTGGTGATGTGAGGGTTAACATAACTTAACCTAATTCAATGTTAACTTTTTTAAGTAATTGATAATCAATATTTTGTAATTTACAGGGTTTACATATATAGCTTTGAATAGGGTGGTAAATAAAGAGCCTGAGCAAGTTGCTGACACTGCCATTCCGGCTAAATAATTTACAGGCGAAGTCACAACGGCGCTAAAGCTAAGCCGAAGCAAACCATCCGGTATCTATGGCAAATGATATGTGGAAAACAATAAGGTCAAATATTTGACCGCTGTTAATGTTTTTCAGTAATTTGTGTGCCTAAAAGCCTGAATAGCCAATGGAACTTAAATTAGAAAATCTCTCCTACCAGGATGTTGCTATTCAATCGGTTATAAAAGTTTTTGAGGGTACGGCAAAAAACACATTTGATAATGCTTGTATCGATGGTATCCGCTCAAATGTTAGTGCTTTAACTATTGCACAATACCAGGAGAATATATCGGCCATTGCAAATAGCAACGGCATAAATGTCGAAACCGCGCGATTTTCAACCGATAACGACCTGTGCATCGAAATGGAAACCGGCACGGGTAAAACGTTGGTTTACATTAAAACCATCTATGAACTTTACCAGCAATACGGCTTTACCAAGTTTATTATTTTGGTGCCGTCAATAGCTATCAGGCAGGGAGTAATAGGTACATTCAGTTCATTTGGCAGCCAGTTAGAAAGCATATATGGCATTAAACCCAATGCGTTTGAATACGATAGTAAAAAGCTAAGTAAGGTTACCAATTTTATTGAAGACCAATACCCGCAGGTAATGATCATGACGCTTGCTTCGTTCAATTCGGAAGATAAGATATTAAATCAGGCACAACGCGAAGACCTTTTTGCCAATATTCCCTTTATAGATGCCATTGGCAAAACGCGTCCCATTATTTTGATGGACGAACCGCAGGAGGGCATGGATACTGAAAACTCAATCCGCCAAATCGCCAAACTTAACCCTTTGTTTAAATTACGCTATTCAGCAACGCATAAAGTGGTGAAAAATCTTTTATACCGTTTAACACCTTATGATAGCTATAAACAAGGTTTGGTTAAAAAGATAGAGGTATTAACCGTTACCGAAAAAAACGATGAGGCGACTATTAAAATAGAATTGGCCGAAGCGCAAAACGGGACCGGGCCGCTTAAAGTAAAATTAAAAGCCTGGCATCAATCAAATTCTACAGGGAAGTTTGAGTTTAAGCTGACGGGATGGTTGCGCCAATATGATAATTTAGGCGAAAAAACCAATAACCCAAGTTACCTCAATTATAAAATAGAACACATCAGCAAAAGCCTGCGTACAGGTATATGGAGCGTTAAGTTTACAAACGGCACAGAAATATTTGAAAAGCAAACATCGGGCGATTTACAAAGTATTTGGTCGTTGCAGTTGGAATGGCTAATACACCGTCATTTTGCTAAAACAAAAAAGTTGGCCGCTAATGGTATCAAATGCTTGTCGCTGATCTTTATTGACAGGGTTGCCAATTATATGGGCGAAAACCCGCTAATTAAAAACTTGTTTATAGAAAAGTATAAATCTGTTTACCCTGAATATCATAATGGTGAAATACCAACAAACCAAAATATTCAAAATACACAAGGTTATTATTTTGCACAAAAGGCAGGTGGCGAGTATGCCGATAATGAAGGAGGCGTAAAAGAGCAGGGCAAAATTTACGAACTGATATTAAAAGGAAAAGAAGAGCTGTTAACCGTATCAAACCCGGTACAGTTTATATTCTCGCATTCGGCGTTAGGCGTAGGCTGGGATAACCCGAATGTGTTTAATATAGCTACGCTAAATACCGCTTATTCCGAAATTCGCAAACGGCAGGAAATTGGCCGGGGTCTGCGCATTTGTGTAAATCAGGATGGCCAGCGTGTGTATGATGCAGAAAAAACACAGGCGGGTGATGAAATAAACTTGCTGACCGTAATACCCAACGAAACATATGAAACATTTGTAACACAATACCAGCAGGAGATTAAGAATATTTATGGAAGTGTTGGCGATGGGGCCACGTTAAGGCATAACCATAAAGGGCAGGAAAAAAATATAAGGAATTTAAAAAGAAACAGCGACAACACCATTGATGCTGCTTTCAGGAAATTTTGGAAACTATTGGCAAAGAAAACCGATTATGATGTATATTTTAATCAAAGCCAGTTGGAGCAGAGGTGTATTGAAGAAATAAGCAAGATTAAAATACCTGATTATTTAATTGAAAGTTCGAGCCG
>Ga0206882_1083_pt1 | contig 18096 bp, 13 predicted proteins | sample Alteio_BWOrgCont_4_FD_152908 | JGI IMG/M metagenome (GOLD analysis project Ga0206882, IMG submission 152908) | Enriched cells from forest soil in Barre Woods Harvard Forest LTER site, Petersham, Massachusetts, United States -... | ecosystem: Environmental > Terrestrial > Soil > Temperate forest > O...
TCAATTGATGTTTGACAATGTACTAGGCTTTCTGCAATTGAAAAAAAATCCGGCTTTTATTATGCATGATTTAAACCCAGTGTACCCAACCAGAGTTCCATGCCTCATAATCTTCTTGATGAATTTAGAATTCCATATTACGAAACAATAGATCAACTCTATCAATATATGCTATTCCACTATGGAAGCGACCAAGACCAACTGCCTTATGCTTTTGGACCAACCACCTCGATCAATTTTCCCTCCCGTTGTGTAACAGAATGCTTAGATGTGGCGGCACTACCTAATTCGTCCACAGCATTGGACATCGGATGCGCCGTAGGACGTTCAAGTTTTGAGCTAGCTCGGCATTGCGAAAAAGTGATCGGGGTTGATACCTCCCAATCATTCATTTTAGCCGCACAGGGTATTCAATGTCTGGGAAAATTGGAATATTCTATTATAAATGAAGGGGCGCAAATAGCCAAGCGTGTTGCTAGACTTCCTGAAGGAGTCATGGCAAATCGCGTTGAATTTATCTGTTGCGACATCATGGATTATGAACAAAAACCAATTTTATTTAATGTCGTTTTAGCTGCTAATGTGCTCTGCCGCGTAAAGAATCCGCGGGCATTCCTGGCGCTATTATCTCGCTTAGTGGCCCCTCAAGGACAACTCATTTTGACGTCGCCTTATTCTTGGTTAGAAAATTTTACGCCTGAATCTCATTGGCTAAAGGGGAAAAGTGGACGTAATGAAAAAAGCTCTTTAGAATTGATTCAAGCAGAGTTCAAAGACTCCTTTGAGCTAAAACGTTCTTTCGATTTGCCTTTTTTGATGCGGGAACACCTGCGCAAGTACCAATGGGGAATCGCCCAAGCTAGTATTTGGAAGCGAAATCCTTAACCATTCTTTTATCTAACAAATAACCAATGCGGTCCGACTTTTAGCTGCGCTTGCTTTTGTTTTGCTTTAAGCGGATCGCGAATGTTAGCGAGTTCTCTTTGCAGCTTTTCATCGAGCTCAGATCTATGCTTTTGCAGCTCCTCCCAATTTTTCTCAGTAAAATTCTGCTCATTTTCAACGAAGACGGTCAATTGCTCAGGAGTCACCTGTATTTCTTCCAAAAGATCTTGAACTTGTTTATCTAAACTTTCATTTCGGATGGATAACTCTTTGGCTTTGTTTACCTGATTGATTAGTTGCTGCTCAGATTGTAAATTGTGAAACATTGCCTTCCCCCATTTTTATTTGCTTAGACAAAAGCGATTATATTTAACTAAACATTTAAATTCAAGATGTAATTATAAATTGTCAGAGCGAGATATATGTACTAAGCTGCCGCAACTTTTCAACATTTGGCATTCGCTTATATTCAAAGAAATCGTCAGGGGCCTCCCCTCTCATAAGAACAGCCACCCTTCTCTTGTTTTGATGGCCTAAAATTTCATAAACAAAGGTTAAAAATTCCGCATAGGTAAGTTCATTCATGCCTTGGACCCGTTTATCAATCCAATCAAAATCCGCATTATATTCGAAGGCAAGTTTATTGAGCAGTTCCGACATCTCCACTAAATTTTTTGGAGGCTGCTGCAGGGTGATTAAAAGGGCTTGTTTAATGACATTGAAGCTTCCCTCAGACAAGCTGCCTATCTTGATTTCTTGCAAATAGCCTTCGATGAACTCTTCAAAACGCGCTAGAAGATCACGTGGATCGTGTGTGTTAGACTGCACAGCAAAATAACTGAAAAGTTGTTTTTGGATCTCTTCAGCATTGCTAAAAACTAGGTATCCAGTTTGTTGCTGGGTGCGCAAGCTGGAAAAAAAGGGTTGCTGCATAGCTTGTAATAAGATTTGCTGTGCGGCACGCTTTTTAAAGGAAAAGTCACTATTTTCGATGACAAGGAGGGTCGCATTGCCTTCTGATTTCGTCTTGCTGTCAAGATAAAACGGGCCGTCTTTTTCAGGCAGTACGATGATTTCAGGTTTGCGCTTTGATTCTTCAACCGAAGGGGTTGCATCCAAAGTAGCAACCAACTTTGTGACAATCTGGTCGGCTTGCTCCTGTGTCATATTGCCATACATAATCCCCTCCACATACACTTGCTTAAATACACTGGCAAGGTACGCTTTAAATTTTTCGAAGGTGATTTTCCTAATAGCCGCAGCTAGTTGCTTTTGTGTGGAAAATCGTTGATACAAAAAACTTTTGAAGACTTCCACCGACTGCGTCAAGGGGGAGTCCCTAGCGGCATTCAAATAATTGCGCAAAAGAGTTTCCTTATAGGTTTTATAGCTAGCCTCTGAAACATTCAAAGCTTTAATCTCCTGCAAGATCCTTTCGAATAGACGGGGAGCATTTTCATTATAGCCATAGATATGAAGGCGCATCCCATCTTCTTTGCGTTCAATAGCATAATTCAGCCCGGCCATCGAAGCGTCATAAGTAAATTTATTCAATGCTTCTTTTAAACTTTTGACATAAAGTTCCGCTAAAGCCGCCAAAGAAGGATCTTGAGCATTGATTTGTGGAGTTTTAATTTCAAAATACCAGCTAATTTCAGGCACGCCAAATTTAAAATCAGGCGCATAGTAAATCTTGCCCAAGGAAGTATTGAAAATCAAATGAGGATGAGGAATGAGGGATTGTTCGGAAGGATTTCCTTGGTTATTTTGTACAAGATTTAACTGCTTGGGAATAAAAGAGTTAGGATCAGGAAGATCTATGTGCGGATTGTTTACAGCACGCTCCCATTGGGCCAGCGTTTCTTTTGGAACAGGACGGATAGCATAAGAGGCTCCAAGCCATGGTTCTTTGAGATCTAATGGTACATGGGTTAAATCAGAAGGGGCTTGTAAAAAAATTTGACAATGTTGAGGTGTGAGGTAGTTCAAGAGGGCTTGAATTGCTTGAGGATCAAATTTCTTAATTAGTAGAGTTTGTTCCGGATAGGTTTTTAAATCTTCATAAGCGATCCATCTAGCTTGATCCAGCATTTGGCTAAATGCATCTTTCCGTTGCTGATATTGATAATGGATTTTAGCCATTTTTTCGACTTCGTCATAAATGTAAACAGGGACGCCCTTTTGCTTTAAAATGGCCAATGCTTGAAAAATGCGGTGAATGACTTGATAGACTTGTTGAACTCCGGTAGTGGTAAGGCCGATTTCTATAGAGAAGTCCATATTGTCAGGACTTGTTTGATTTGCCCCGCACGTCAAGGATTCAGCTAGATTTTCCCTTTTTAATTCAGCCAGAAGGCTTTTCTCGCCCTCATGTCCAAGGGCAAAGCACACTAGCGAATCCGGGCGGCTTTCTTTCATGTCTGTAAATTGAGAAGGCAGATTCCAACTCAAAGATAAAGAACGAATGTTTTTAATGGGTTCGATATAAACGATGCGCCCCTCTAAATTGGGATATGTCAGCGGAATGGGGTTATGGAACTCTTTTTTTCCTAGATTTGGAACTCCTTGGAAATCAGCAACGGCTAAAGCTTTTATTTCTTCTATCGGCAATGGCGAGGAGATGATTAAGCGCATCAGATTAGCACTGTAGTGCTCGTGATACCATTTTTTCAAGGTCTCTTGAGAGACTTTGGCAAGAGCGCTGCTGTTGCCCATGCCAAAGGCATGTTGTGGATGCTCGGGATCTGCCTGTGCTTTATAAACGTAAAATTCACGAAAACTATCCTCCTCTACATTTTTAGCATATTCTTGATCGATGGCATGCAGTTCACGAGACACTCCGGAAGGATTGAATAATGGTTCTTTAAAAAAGTTGGAAAATCGGTCTAGGGCTTCCGGAAAGGCGTCATTATTAACTGAAAACATATAGGCGGTATAGGTATCCGCCGTATAGGCATTTGAAACTCCGCCATGCTCGCTGATGAAGCTATCATACTCTCCTTCCTTGGGATATTTTTTAGTGCCCATGAATAGCATGTGTTCCAAAAAGTGCGCAATGCCGGGATATTCTTTGGGATCCTCCCAGCTGCCTGCTTTTACGATCAGCAGAGCCGCGGACTTGTCTGCCTTGGGATCGGAGATCAAATAAGCCTCAAGACCGTTAGCTAAACGGATTTTTAAGGTCTTTCTTTCCGCGAAGGAAGGGGTCAAGATAGGTATTTTCGCTTGGTCTTCAATGACTGTATAGGACGGAGGATTTATATCCTGCGCTTTTAGGCTTAGTGCATCGCAAAAGACAAATAGCGAAATTAAAAATGCATAAATTTTTGCCGGCAGCATGTCCTGTAACCTATGGTGAGGTAAGCTAAAATAAATGCTGAAATATAGCTCAGGCGAGTTTACGCGTCAACAAAATTAAAACTTACATAAATTGTCCTGCTCAAAGCGATCTTAATCCAATAATACCTGAAGCTTCGCTAATACATTTGTAATGATTGCCGGTGAAATACTTGTCACAAATTTCGCTTTTCGAGCCTGCCAATCTAAAGAACGTATTTGATCACAAAGTATCGCTCCTTTTATCTCCTCAACTTCGATAACAATCTCGAAGGGATAGTCTTTAATCTTGCTCGTAATGGGCATGAATAATCCTAAACCAGTTTTCTTGTTGTATTGATGAGGAGATATTACTAATGCTGGTCTCGTTTTTTGAATTTCTTTTCCCGTTTGAGGATCGAATTCTAGCCAGACGACATCTCCTCTTTTGGGTATATACATTACCATTCTTCATTCCCAATTTGTGTGTCATCTTCGAGTAACTGATGATGCTGATTTTGTGGTGTTATTGCTTCTATCATTGCCTTCAAATCGTAGCGTGGGGTTTGAATGATCAGGCGATCCCCTCCTTCGATCTTAAGCGTCACAGAACTTCCTGGGTGTAAATGAAGCTGCTTTGCCAGATGCATGGGAATGCGAACGCCAAGGCTGTTTCCCCATTTTTGAATAAGCGAGTGCATAATATGACTCTCCTTTTGTATAAACGCAGTGTATACATTTTAACGATAAAAGTCAAACTTGTAAAGTGTCAAACAAAAACTTGTGGGTAAAATCCCGTTCTTGAGTCGCCTAACGGGACTCTAGTGAAACGTAGAGACAGAATTTTATTAGAAAAATCTCGATCTCTTTTTCCTGTAGGCGGCTTTTGCGTTTTCTCGGCCCTTCACTTTTATATAGTAAAATATGACAAATATTGATATGCTTAGTTGTTAAAAAATAAGGAAACTGTAATGATAAATCTCAATGATCTGGTAATTAAAAACAACTTTAACGAAATTAAAACATTTATACAAGAACAAAAAAAGGAAAAAAATTGGAGTTTGTGCAGCGATAATGGTCACGTTATCCAGGATGCCTGTCGAGATGCCATTCAGCTAGGCCATGAAAGGATCGTACAGTTATTTCTTGACGAAGGATTAGATGCCGATGCATATGCTCACGAAAATGGCAACAGTGGGAACTTATATTCGCTAAAGTACTTTGCTGCACAAGTAGGCAATCTTCCTATGGTAAAACGACTAGTTAAAAACGGAGCAAAAATAAATAAAGAGCACTATCGCCATGCTATGCTTCCAGCTCTTAAAGAAGGACACTTTGAGGTGGTTCAATACCTGCTAAAAAATGGAGGGAGTGCAAACGGTACTTTTGAAGGGGTCCGTAGGCAAACATTTCTTGGTAGAGCGGCTTTCGATGGTCAAAAACTTATGACAGATTTATTAGTTAAACACGGCGCAAAAATCAAGAGCGCACTGTCTCTAAATAATGCAGAGTTTAGAGAACTTTATGACAGGTCCAGTAGTGCATTATCTAATCTGAAATATCAATCCGAGATGAAAAATTGGGATAAAGAAAAGCAGGAGCTTATAGAAAAGCGCGTCGCTCTACTTCAAAAATACTCTAAATCAGTTCAAATGATTCTAGATCACGCAATCGGCACCAATTTCGACAAAGAACAAACATCGACTTATGGAGGCCCACACGACGGACTCACTTTTTTAAACGATTTAGATATCACAGGATTCAATTTTGCGGGAATGTCCATCGATGGTCAGCCTATCACTCGAGAGATGCTCATTAAAAAAGGTTTAAAAGGCGCTGCTAAAGCACTTGTCACCTACAATGACATTAATAATATTGAAGATAAAGAAAGGCGGGATGCTCTATTAGCCAGGCTAGAGGCTATGCTGCAATCGCGGGGAAAGATCATCTCCAAAGATGGGGTTTTCAATTTAGTCCCTCTAGCGGACGCCGCCGAAAAAGGTTATTTTGATGTAGTATTGGTACGCCTTTCTGCCGGTGTCAATCCCAACGAACTAACGACAAATACCTTAAATTCCAATTTAGCAATTGTAGCAGCTGCTAAAAATGGATTTTCTGAGGTTGTGAGATTACTTGCAGAGCACCCTGAAATTGACCAAGAAACTCGAAAAACAGCGGCCCGCAAAGCAATAGAAAATGGCCATGTAGAAATATCGGAATATTTAAGCTCCTTTATGGACGTAAATGAAAAGGACGCCAATGGAAATGCCCTAATACACAAAGCTGTAGAAGCAAAAGATATTAATGAAATTAAGCGGCTCCTTAACCGAGGCGCAGATATTAATCTCGAAAATAAAAATAGCTGCACTCCTCTTTCGATTGCTGTCTCCAATGCCGGCAGCATTGAATGTGGTATAGAGGTTTCGGAAACAGATCTAATGCTGCTTGAATTTCTCTTATCAAACGGCGCGGACCCAAATAAATATAAATGGGATTATTCACCCCTGTATGCAGCAGCTAAGACTGGAAGCTTTAAAGTCTTAGCACTTCTCTTGCCATTGACCGAGAAGAGAGACCTGAAGGATGCCGATGGCTATGGAAGTGCTCAGAAAGAGTTAATCACACCCTGGTATGTCCCTCTCATGTTCGATTCATATGGCTCAAAGGAATGGCTGCAGATCTTAAGTCTTCTCAAAGAGCACGGCGCTGATTTAAATGCAACAAGCCGCTATGGAGATGAAACCATATTGCATCTGTTTATCAAATGCCTTCCCTCTTTTAATGAGAATCAAATTGAAAACGCTAAAAAGAGATTTACGGAAATGCTTAAACAACTTGATTTCCTTCTTGAAAATGGCGCTGACCCCAGAATTGTCGCTGGCCGTGACAGACGGACGCCCCTCCATGCCCTTTTAGAAAAAATCGATCTGGACTTTATTGAAGGAGCGACAGAACAAGTTCTCAGGCGCTTCCTCGTATATGGGGTGGATGCCAACACTCCTGATGCCTATGGATGCACTCCTCTACATGAAGCGGCAAGATCTGATTTCTCAGCGGCTGCTTACTTAATTAGTAAGGGTGCTAATGTCAAGGCCAGAACTAAACGAGGACATACACCTCTGCATTTGGCTGCAGCAGGAAAACCGCGAACAACTAAGCTTTTGATAGAAGCAGGCGCCGATGTCAATGCTTTAGATGAAAACGGACTTTCTCCATTGGCGTATTCCCGACAGGCATGTATTGATAGCAACCGTTTTTACCATTCTAAGGAAAGAGAAGTAACTTATCGCGAAGCACAAGTAGAACTGATGCGGGCCGGAGGAAAGTAGGCTCGTATTTGATTGTCCTGATTGTCCCTTTGGAGTATAGTTTAAATATCGAATCGACTCTAATCTGGACTGTGGGCAGCCCTAAGCCCGCCTAGGACGTCTGTTAAATAGCCCACAGCGACGCAAGGAGCTGTGGGTGGGCATAAGAAGAGGCAGAGCCCGTAGGGCGACTCAAGATCGGGATTTTACCCACACATTTATGGACAAACTTCTACTAATCTATAAGGGAATAATTAAAGACCAAAATAATTCCAGGGCAATTATTAAACACAGCCGTTACAGTTTCAGCATTCATTTCCATCTTCTTGCTGATCGGATTGAATTGTTTCAGATTAGGGTTGTTTTTCGAGATTTCAATTAAAGCTCGATTCGTAATGTTGGGACTTTCAATCTTCAACTCTATAAGTTTTTGATTATTCTTGGCCAATGCAATCATAGAATCTTCGTCAAAATTGTCTCCCTTAAGGTCTATACTCTTCAAATGATGGCATTGCCGCGCAAAGTCTTTAATCCCCCGGCTTGTTATCCCATGAGATATCAGACGTAAATGCTCTAAATTTTTCCTTTTATCTCCAATCACCGCCAGGGAACGATCCGTGACGCCATCGGCACGACCCAAACAGATCTGTTTAATTTTAGAGCATCCTTGGATCAAGACTTTTATCCCCTCATCCGTAACCCTTAGATAATTGGCTAATTCCAATGTTTCCAGTTGCTTGCTATGCATGCCCAAGGAGAATAAACTTACATTTGTAAATGATCCACGCACAGCAATAAGACTTTTCAATCGCGGAGCATGATTCGCCAGTAGACCAATCGCTTGGTCTTCTAAGTCTCCCATACAGTAAAAAGATTCCAAGAGTGGGAATCCTTTTACGCAGATTTGAACAAAAGAGGGGTTGGGCATTGAAGCCATTCCGATATTGATCGCCTTTAAATTTGGACAACACTTGGACAAAGCAAATCCAGCTTGTTCTTTAAGGGCCTCCGGACTGGGTACCGCTAGCGACGTGAGTTGGGATGCACGCTGAATGATTGCGACAAAATCGTTCTCGCTTATCTCTATGGCTTCTAAATTAAGCACCTTGATTTTTTCACAGGATTTCAACACTTCTTCAATGCCTTTATTAGTGACATTTTGACAACATCTTATGTTCAGGGATTCCAATTGCGGGCATTTGCTCAAAGCTTTAAGGCCGCAATCTGAAATGGCCGCCCATTCAATGCTTATAGACTTTAAATGTCCCTGGCTTAATTCAACCAAAGCCTCTACATCTAAATCTCTAAGCCGAGACCCATTTTTCCTAGTTCGCCTATTTTGATGAAAATCAATATATTGCAACCCCGAATACTTTCCCCCTCGCCGTGCAAATGCCGCGAGATCCTCTAAATAAGGAAGCTTTATCGACTGTAAATGCGTAAGTTTGTCAAGATCGGACAAATTATAGGGTCCCTGATGCCTGATTTTTTCAAAAATATCCAAGTGTTGCAGCTCTGGACAAATTGTAGAAAGGTTTTTTAATGCATCTCCTTCCGAAGACACTTTAAGTGCTTGAAGCTTGCTCAAATACCTTAAAGCCTTATTTATGCCTGTCGGAGTCAGATTTCTGGTGCATGGAAGGAAAAGTTCGGCGATATGCGTACAAGTTTTAGCCAACATCTCCAAATGGTGATCATCTAAATCGCAGCATAGCGAAAAATCAAGCTTGGGGCGAAGAAGATACGCGCCATGACGAACTAATCCTTTTACAGCTTCTTTTCCGGTTAAATTTAATTCTTGAATAGGCGCTTGAAAGAGCTTTTGGAGGATTAGAGATCTTGGAATCAAAGCAGATAGTTTTTTGCTGACCCTATTCAGCACACTAAAGTCCTTGATACTCTCCACAGCTTTCTCAAGGATAATATTTAAAATCTCTTGCGGCGGTTGAAGGAGCACGTCAGGAGGAGTCGGTAAAGCCCTAGAGGAGCCTGATTTTGCCGAATATTGAATGGCTGCATGGGATTGAGTTAAGAAAGATTTGTTACGTGCTGCAATTTTTCTGGTTTTCTCATCCAGCGCTTTGCCCGGGAGCCGCTCTATTTCATTCTCTTCCTCGCACATGAGACGCAAAGGATCTGTGCATATATTGTGAGTGTAATTTAATATGCTCATATTTCCTTCTGCCTATCGGGTAAAGTTCAGCAAAAGTGCATAAAATCATTGAAAAAAGAGACAGATTCGTTTAGGACTAAATTAACATAATACCCCAAGTAGACTCAACCCCAATGTCATCAATATCAAACTGGTTTAATGGAAGGCTCATTTTTGATTCCTTAAAAAGTGCGTGCCTTGAATTTTCCCCGCAAGTTCAATTTCGAAATCCGGTCATCTTTGTTACCTATATAGGAGCAATTTTAGCCGCCTTTGCTTCCGTTAATAATTTTATTCAGGGATCCTTCAACGCATTTGAATTTCAGATCACCCTATGGCTGTGGATCATTGTTTTTTTAGCCAACTTTTCCAAAGCTTTGGCGCAATACCAAGGAAAAGTCTCGGCAGTATTTCTAAGGCGCAGCCAAAGCCAAAATATAGCAAGAAAGCTTGTAAATGGAGATGAAATTATCGTTCCTGCCTCAGAATTAAAAAAGGGGGATTTCATCGTTTGTCAAGAAGGGGATATTATCCCTTTAGATGGAGAAGTGGTCTCCGGCATCGCACTGGTAGATGAAGCCGCCATCACCGGCGAATCAGCTCCAGTCATACGCGAAAGCGGGTCTGAACGCAATATCGTAACCATAGGCACGCGGATAGTCAGCGATCGCATCATTGTTCAAGTCATCTCGGAAAAGGGCAAAAGTTTTTTAGACCGCATGACCTTCATGATCTCAGGCAGGGAAAGACCTAAAGCTCCTAATGAAGTCTCTTTAGGGCTTCTGCTTTCTGGCCTTACCTTGATTTTTCTATTGGTTGTGGTTTCCTTAAAATTTTTCATTGATTATAGCCCTAAAACTCCTCTGCCGCTTTCTTGGCCCATTATGAGCCTGCATATCTGCATAGCCATGTTCGTTTGCCTTATCCCATCCACCGTTAGCGCCTTATCAAATGCCGTTGAAATTTCAGGAATCAACCGTCTGATTAATCGCAATGTCTTGGTAGAAAATGGACGTTATGTCGAAATGGCCGGCGATATCGACGTGTTGCTGGTGGATAAAACTTCCATCACTTTAGGAAACCGTATGGCTGTCGAATTCATTCCGGCACCGGGAGTGGATGAAAAAGAGCTTGCAGAGGCGGCCCAGCAAGCTTCCTTATCCGACGAAACACCTGAAGGCAGATCAATTGTCGTACTAGCCAAAAATAAATTTGACTTGCGGGGAGAAGGCATTGAAGGGACTCACTCGAGATTTTATCCCTTCTCTCTGGAAACACGCGTGAGCGGATTAGATCTGCTGGACAATGAGGGGAAAGTCATTCGCTCCCTGCGCAAAGGCCCCCTAAACGCGATAGCCGCCCACGTAGAAAGAATTGGGGGAACATTTTCCCCTGAATTAAATGCCCAAGCAGAGGCTATCGTCAAAAAAGGGGGGCTGCCGATTTTGGTGAGCGACGACAATCGGGTCTTAGGCATCGTCATGTTGAAAGAAATCATTAAAGGCGGAATCCATGAAAGTTTTAACCATATGCGTAAAATGGGGATTCGCACCATCATGCTGACGATTGAAAACCCCATTAATGCTGCAGCAATCGCCGCAGGAGCAGGCGTAGATGATTTCATTCCGCATGCCACCCTCGAAATGAAATTGGCACGCATCCGTGAAGAGCAAAATCTAGGAAGAACGGTGGCATTGATAGGAGATGGCATAGCCGATGCCCGCGCTTTAGTTGAAGCGGATGTAGGAGTGGCTTTGAACGTCGGCTTGCAAGCCCACCACCAAACAGGCAATATGGTGGATTTGGACAACAATCCTACTAAAATCATTGAAATCGTTGAAATCGGCAAACAGCTTTTGATCACGCGCGGCGCCCTGACAACTTTTAGTTTAGCCAATAATATAGCGAAATATTGTGCGATCATCCCGGCAATTCTAGCCGGACTTTATGTCCTAAATGGAAAAAACGGCCCCCTGTCAATTTTGAATATTCTGCATTTGAATTCTCCTCAAAGCGCTATCTTGAGCACTCTAATTTTTGACGCTTTGATTATATTAGCCTTCATTCCCTTATCTTTGAAAGGGGCATATTATCGAGCTCAATCGGCTGATGCCCTGCTTAAAAGAAGCCTTTGTCTGTATGGGATCGGAGGGATTGTTTTGCCCTTTTTGGCGATTAAGCTCATCGAGGTGAGTCTAATCCATTTAGGAGCCGTGTAGAAATAAGCTTATAACTCGTACCCAGGCCCACAAAATGACCACAGAAGAAAGGCCCGATCCTGATAAAATTTTGTCGGCTATTATCTCTCAAGAGAAAAAAAACAAGGAAGGCAGCCTTAAAATCTTTTTCGGGATGTCGGCCGGAGTTGGCAAGACTTATACAATGCTGGAAGATGCTCACGAAAGAGTAAAAGAAGGGATAGACTTGGCGGTCGGAGTCATTGAAACACATGGACGGCAAGAAACCGCGGAATTGCTTAAAGGCTTGAAACAAATCCCCTTAAAAAAAATACAATATAAAAACACGGTTTTTGAAGAATTAGATTTAGACGCCATTCTTCAGCGCCGGCCTCAATTAGTTTTGGTAGATGAGCTTGCGCATACCAATGTCCCCGGCTCTCGGCATCCTAAACGCTGGCAAGACGTTATTGAACTGTTAGATGCCGGCATCGACGTCTATACTTCTTTAAATGTCCAGCATGTCGAAAGCCGAAAAGATGTTGTGGAAGGAATCACCGGCATTCAAATCCGTGAAACTGTTCCAGATCTAATCTTAGAGAGGGCCACTCAAATCGAGTTGGTGGACATTACTCCCGATGAATTACTAAAACGTTTAAAGGAAGGCAAAGTCTATCTGGGGACTCAATCCGAAATTGCAGCTAGGAACTTTTTTCAAGAAGACCGTCTGACGGCGCTTAGGGAAATAGCCTTAAGATTCACTGCTGAAAAAGTCGACCACGACTTGCATGAAATGATTGCTCTGAGCAAACGCATGCAGAATTGGAAAACCGGCGAGCGCCTATTAGTAGGGATAAGCTCGAGTCCCCATTCCCAGCATTTAATACGCTCGTGCCGCAGGTTGGCTTTTAACCTGGACGCTCCCTGGATAGCAGTGTACGTTGACAGAGGAATTGGATTAAGTGAAAAAGAGCAAGCCTCATTATCTAAAAACTTGGCATTGGCTCGCGAATTGGGAGCCGAAGTGATCACCACCTGCGATCCGGACGTGGCCACCGCTCTCCAACGTATTGCCAGGCAAAAAAATGTCACCCAAATTATTATTGGCCGGGCGGCCCCTTGGGGTTTAAGAAGACTTTTTAGGGGAAGAGGCCTTCTGGATAGTTTAACAGGAGAAAGCAGCGACATTGATGTGCATGTAATTAGAAGAGAAGAGGTCTCAGCAGAAAAAAAAGAGCCGATTCATTTAAAATTTTCCAGCAAACCTTCTGCCTATTTGGGGATGGCGGCTTTTGTTCTAGTTTTAACCGTGATTGGAAAGTTGCTTTTGCCCATCATTGATTACAAAACCGTTGGCTTCATCTACTTATTGGGAATTTTGATTTTAAGCCTTTTTCTCGGAAGAGGGCCGGTTTTTGCCGCCGCAGCGCTAAGCGCATTAATTTGGAATTTTTACTTTATTCCTTCGGTCGGGACTTTTCGTATTTTCTATCCTGAGGATTGGGCCACTTTTACCATTTATTTTCTGACCGCCATTATCACAGGGATACTGACTACGCGCATTAGAGAAAGGGAGCAATTGCTGAGGCTTCGAGAAGAACGAACCGAAACTCTTTACAACATAGTGAAAGAGATCACCACCGCCCCTTCTACCGACCAATTATTGAAAAGAATCACCGATCGTTTAGGCTCCTCCTTTAAAGGCAAATGTGAAATCATTTTAAAGGATTTAGACAACCGGCTTCGCTTCGACCGCCAATCACTTATTGTTGGGGATGACAAAGAAAAAGGGGTCGCACTATGGGTTTTTGAGCAAGGCAAAGAGGCCGGCTGGTCCACAGATACCTTGCCATCTGTCAAGAATCTGTACATCCCCCTAAAAGGATATAAAGAGATCATGGGGGTTCTAGCCTATCATCCGGAAAAGCCTCGCGCTCTTTTAGTAGATGAAATTAATATTCTTTATACCGTAGGCCAGCAGCTTGCCAATTATTTGGAGCGTTCCTTTACTGAAGAAAAAGCTCGGCGGGAAGATTACTTGCATCAAATCGAGAAAATACACACTACGATTCTCGACACCGTTTCCAAAGGCCTCACGCAACCTGTTTCTTCCATCCAAAAAGTCGCGGAAGAACTGCAAGGTGAAAAAGCCTTAGCAGAAAATGAATTTGGCGCCCGTTGGATTCAAGAGTTTCAAGATTCCTCTGAAAAATTAAAACGGACGGTAGAGAATGTTTTGGTCATGTCCAATTTGAATACCGGCTTTTTTGCTTTGCAAAAGGAATTGCATCATGTCGAAGACCTCATTAGGGCCTGTGTAGAAGATCTTAAAACCTCCCTTGAAAACCACGTCTTAAAAATTAAGATTGCTGACAATATTCCGCCGGTTTCTTTTGATTTTTCCTTGATGGAACTTATGCTCTGCAACATTCTTTTTAACGCTGTGGAATACTCCAAGCCTGGGACTTCAATCACGATTGATGCGCATATAGATGCGGATAACTTAATCATTTCTGTGGCTGACGAGGGGAAGGGCATCCCTTCGGAAGTCTTATCGCATATTTTTGAAAAGTTTTATTCCGCCACAGAGTCTGAATCAGCCGGGGTGGGCCTGGGCTTATCGATTTCCAAAAGCATTGCAGAAGTGCACCAAGGTAGGATTGAAGCGCGCAACCTCAAAAGCGGAGGCGCTGAATTTTCGGTGATTATACCATTAAGCCATACAACTAAAGGGACCAAAAGGACATAAGGGACAAAAGGGACCAAAAAAAAGGGACTAAGAACGAAAGGGATTTAGCCTCAGTCCTTTTGGTCGTTTAACTTTACTGACTATGCTTCATTTTGACTAGGACAATGGCTAAGAACTCAATTGCTCTTTCATCGCGTTGTCTTGCTCTTTCAACATCGCGCTGTCTTGCCCTTTCATTATCTCTCGGTCCTTTTCTAAATCGAATGCCGCATGCATTGCACAAAGTTTCAAAGTTTCCCTTGCGCCATAGAGGGGTAGCTGTTGCGAAACAATCTGCGCAAACTAAGTTAAGAATAGGATCTTTCTTTTTTATAGATCTAACTTTTTTATACCCCCAAGTCTCATGGGATGCACAATCGTTTGAGACTAGGGGTTTAGTTAATTGGCAATCAACTGGAGAAATTGGTGACATGACTTACTCAAGACTCAGGTTTCAGGTTAGATCTTTATTTTTCAATTCGAGCTCATATTCTTCTTGGTTCAAAGTGCAATCTATTAATTTTAATTTTCTCCTTGAGTCGATTACGCAATTCTTTTCTTCGGCGAAGTGCACCTTCTGTCAAATCCGTTTCGTTAACTTTACTGTCACCATAGGTATCCCACAAGAAAAAAACTTGTTCTACCAATATGTCCATCAGATCCTCCCTAGTATACGCTACAACATTAACACCTATCGGGTCATTCTTAATAACATATAACTGACTCGTTTCTTCATCTAAAAGAGGCTGGAAGTTTAGGGGTGGATCTACAAGCAATGTTCTCCCCTCATATTCAAATTGATTAAATGTCATTAAAGAAAGATCAACAGGGTGTATCCGAGAAACTTCAGTAAGTCTTGAGGGGTGACCATTTTCATCTAAAATAAATCGTCCTGTAACTTCAATTAGTTCTTTACGACTTTCTAGAATGGAATCTTCAATTTCTGGAATATAAATACATTCAATCGATCGATGCGTTGGTGGATAACGAACAACAACTTTATTTGCTTCAAAATCTATACTCAGCAAATCACCCTTTATTGTAAGAGTCTCATCCTGTTTCCTTGGGAATGATTTCGCTGACCATGATTTAACTGTCACACTAGACTTAGAATCTAAGGATGTCGGCTCTTTACCTAGACACGTATATTTGATTTGCCAATTTTCCCATGATTTAGGTAGTAACTTTTTAAGTGTTTCCAATAACCTATCACGCAATCTAGAGTCTTGCACCAGGTATTTGAACATTTCACCATCGTTACGAGACACTGCTGTAAAAATATTATAAATCGTATTAAGATCATTTTTATCAGTTTCACTCTCCTGAATACCTGAAAGATATACCGGCAACACATAACTTCCTGGGATAGGTATTCCCCATTCAAGCATATGTCTCTCTTTTAGATCAGAGCCTGGGCGGAATCGTTTATCAACGACCTGGCCTTCATTAGCAGCACCTAGAATCCAAGCAATCCGTTGAAAGCCCTCAACCACTTGGGTCAAAATCTCTGAGGGTATGCGTTGTTTTTCAGTTGTCACCCCATCAATAGAAACATAAGAATCAATTGTAGAATCCATTTCCTTTCATGCTCCTCATACCTCTATTCTGACTCTGTATAATATTTGGGATAGGAAAGCTTAAGGCCGAAAAGGCGCATATAAATGCGCCCTTTCAGCCTTAAGCTTCATCTTCCTATTATGTTTGACGCTGTACTAGGCGTTCCTCAAAAACTCGTAAAGACTTCAATGCCATTCCCATCGCCATTCATCTTAGCAATTTCGCCCTCATTTGCGATACTTTTTTCTGATAAACTACCATTTAGTGCTGAGCATCTGATTTTTTTCTTTCCACAGGATCCTTTTTCCATTAAGAATCGATTCGATGTTTTTGATTTCCAACTCCAATTCCAATTCTGAATTCTCACCCTGTAATTTATGACCTTTCGCAATTTTTATAGAATTGGCGAGTCGGTTAATTTCCTCGTTGTCCCATATTTCCATTAAAATCTTGGTCTTATCCGGAATAGATTCGTTTTTCTCAAAAGAAATCCCTTCTACGCAAGCTTTATTAACCAAAGTGCTCCAATTTTCCAAAGCGGCAGCCGTATTGCATGGTTTTTTTTCATAAGTCTTTTTTAAACTTTTCAAACCATCTTGAGCAGCAAGGAAAATACTGCGCACAGATTCATTTTGTTCCGGATGATGAATTTGGGCGGCTCGTTTAATAAGCTTTTCCAAAATATTTAAGTCATCATGGCTATCTTGGCAAAGTGTACGTACAAACCCTTGCATACGGGAAGGTTTTTGAATAATCAATTTGTGTTTACGGCCGTCAATGCGAACCTTAGTGTTTAATTCATCAACTAACCCTAGGAGAGCTAATTGAACGAGCGCAGTCAAAGGCTCGATTTGAACCGTATCTGATTGAGGATAAGATGTTTGTGCATAGCTGCGCGCCTGATTCAATAAAAATTGACCAGCTGTCGAAACCACACTCCATGCTTCCCAGTATCCCCAGCTCATCTTTCCAACCCCTACTGATAAATTAAATTTTGAGAAACTCAAAAGTCTGCTTTTTCGAGTTCTACAACTCCTTCCTACCATTTTGCATAAGGAGGCAAAGAACACAATATAGCTTCAGGGTTTCCTCCTGATTGAAAACCAAACTTTGTTCCCCGATCGTAAAGCAGGTTAAACTCAACATAGTGGGCGCGCATCTCTAATTGTTTTTCTTTATCCTGAAAAGAATAAGGCTGCGGAACACGGCGATGGTAAATCGGGAGAATGGTGTCTAAGAAAGTCAATCCGACTTGCTTCCACATCTTCATATCTGCATCAAAATCGTTTGTATTATAATGATCAAAGAAAATGCCCCCCACACCCCGTTCTTTTTTCCAATGCGGAATGTAGAAATATTCTCGGGCATTTTGCGAAAATTGCTGATAAAGGTCCTGACCAAAAGGAGTTAAGGCGTCCTTAGCCGTTGAATGAAAGTGCTGTGTATCTTCGCCATAGATAAAACCCATAGGTGTTAGATCATAGCCTCCGCCGAACCAGAACTTATCTTGGGTTTCAATGTATCGTATGTTCATATGCACAGTAGGGGCGTGCGGATTTGCCATGTGTGTGATTAAACTGATGCCGGTAGCAAAGTAAGGTCCTTTACTAGAGTCTAGTGGAAACTCCTGTCCCCATACCCCTGACCAATTGACTGCGGCTTTTTCAAAGATTTTTCCCCTCATCACTCCAATTTCGCCGCCGCCGCCGGTTTGGTGGTTCCATGGTTTTCGTTGAAATTGGCTATCGGTTTCGAGTGTTTCAAAAGCGTCTATGATCTTTTGACGAAGCCCTTTAAGAAAAAAAATAATGTCTTCCCGTTTCTGATTTAGCATGGCGTTTACTCTTTGAGATTTGTAATTCTCTCAGTAATCAAATTTAGATGTGTTTGCCGATATCAGCTATCGTTGGCTTGGCTAGACGAATGAATTCACTGAATTTCATTTTTACCATGTCGGTATGTGTTCCTGCATTG
>Ga0206882_1084_pt1 | contig 17478 bp, 15 predicted proteins | sample Alteio_BWOrgCont_4_FD_152908 | JGI IMG/M metagenome (GOLD analysis project Ga0206882, IMG submission 152908) | Enriched cells from forest soil in Barre Woods Harvard Forest LTER site, Petersham, Massachusetts, United States -... | ecosystem: Environmental > Terrestrial > Soil > Temperate forest > O...
TTTCCAACTATCTAAAAAACGGAGTCGGCCGCAAGAGATCTCCTTAAAAAGATATTTGGATCGGTCAAAATGGCGCGTAGTGGAAAGGCCACCCGAAGCGAATTGGATTTTTAAATCAGGTATTGCTTCTAGAAGCTGCTCTGCAAGAGCTTGAGCGGGATATAAATGTCCCCCCGTTCCTCCAGCTGCGATTAAAAGGCGTTTATTTCTAGACATATTCCTCTTTATTGAGAGATTGTTTTGAAATGCTCAAAAGACATCCGATTCCCATTAAATTTGCCATTAGAGAAGAACCCCCTTGGCTAAAAAAGGGCAGGTTTAATCCCGTGCTTGGCAAAAGACCGGAAACGACTCCGAGATTCATGAATGCTTGAAAACTGATTAAAAAAGTGATGACGGCTCCATAGCAACAAGCCTCCAGAGAATTTGAACAATAGGCAATGGAAAATCCAAGATAAGCAATGATCATATAGGCTAAAATTAAAAAGACCGTTCCTAAAAAACCGCTCTCTTCTGCATAAATGGCAGCGATATAGTCGTTTTGTGCTTCTGGTAAGTAGCTCAATTTTTGAAAACTATTTCCAATCCCTTTCCCAAAAAGGCCACCAGAACCTGCCGCAATTTTTGCTTGGTAAGGTTGGTGTCCTTTTCCTTTTAAATCGAGTTCGGGATTCATATAGACTTCAAGCCTAGCTTTTACGTAGGGCAAATGATAAGCGACTGCCCCTCCTAAGACAAAAAATACGGCTAACGGAATGGCCCAAAAACGAAATGGAATATTCACTAAAAGGAATAAAGTGGCAAGAGTCACCCCGATTACCCCTGCGGTCCCATTATTGGGTTCAATGAAGATCAAAAAAAAGAGGAACAGATAAAAGAGCAACGAGCTTCAGAAATTCAAAAAAAGAAAAGGTTTCTTGAGAAAGCTTTCGAATCCGATAAATAAAAAATGCAGGAAGCACATATTTTACAAATTCCGAGGGTTGGATAGAGAATCCACCAAATCCAATCCATCTTCTAGAGCCATTCACCGTTTTGCCAACTCCTGGAATTAGGCATAAGACAAGAAGAAAAGTTAAGAAAAGAAGAAGAATTGGACTATAATGAATGATATTTTGATACCCCCAACGATACACTACAAAACCAAAGCAAACTCCCACGAAGGAATAGACCATCTGTTTCCAAAGAGCCTGGTGAGTGCTCCGATTCAGAGATAAATCGAGAACTTCTGCAGAAGTCGTATTGAAAATCATCACAAGTCCCAAAGAAAAAACAGCACATACTAAATATTAAAAATTCCCTCTGAATTCAACTCAATTTACATATTATTAATAATAAATTTAATCAATATTAAATAATTTATTTTATAATTTAGTTAAATAAAAAGAGAGGTTTTTATGGAATCCATTCGTCAATTTTTTTCTTATGAAACAAGTATCAAACGTGTTCGAAATCTGAAATCTATTCCGGAAAGTGTGAAAATATCCGCTAAGGCTGTAGGGATAACTATATTAGGAATCGGAGGTACCTTTCTTTCGATTGCTACACTTGGAAAGGTAAAAACCTTCAACCAATGGGCTGATAAAACAGGATGTGTCAAATATATATTACCTACTCTCTATGCAGGCATTATGGAAGTGATTAATCCAGACATCCAGTATAATTTGCATGACATAGAGAAGGATTCGTTCCTATCTACCATTCCCTCTCGATTAAGAGAATATGCCACTGTTCTAGCGCTAGATCCTCGATCTTTTGTGAAGCAGCATGTTTTTTCTAGAGGTCTTCATCTTGCTGCAGCTGTGATTTCTATGCATACAAAAACCGCTGATCTAGCTCTTGGTGTGTTTGCTGCAATTTTATCGATTGTGACTCTGGGGAAAGTGGAGAAAATTAACACTTTAGCCGCTAGGAACCTGCGGAGTTTGGACATTTTAGATGACCTTTGTAAAGATATTCGTGGAATTATCAATCCTCAACAATTCATCGATTTGACGGAGCTACTTTACCTTTTTTAAATCAGCTCTGCAGCGACATCATCATAAAAGAGAATTCCCTTTTTCGTAAGGGAGATTTGTTGGTTTTGATTCTGCAAATATTCTTCTTGGATAAGTCGTTTTAGGGTATCCATTGTTTCTTTTTCTAAAGTTCCAAAGGAATCTAAACTACAACCACTCAATACTCGCAATGCAAGAACAAGGAGTTCCCTTTTGTGAGCGGAGGGATCCAACTGTTCTTCAAAATCTACAGGACTTTTCGATTCTTGCAGTAAGGACTGGTATTTGTTGAAATTTGCGATATTGCGAAACCGTTTTCCTTGCCAGTAACTGAAAGCAGAAGGGCCCATTCCAATAAATTCTCTTCCAAGCCAGTATCCAATATTGTGCCGGGAATAGCAGTTATTTTTTGCAAATGCAGAAATTTCATACTGTTTAAGACTGACGCTTTCCAGTGATTCGATCGCAGATAGGTACATTTCCGTACTTATTTCAGATGCAGGTAGTTTGGACTCGATTTCCGATTTTCTTTTATAAAAAGAAGTGTAAGGTTCGATCGTCAAATTGTACAATGAGAGATGCGTGATGGGAAGCGGTTTCACTTGTTCTAAGGTGCTCGACCAATCTTGCAAAGTTTGATGGGGAATATCGTACATTAAATCGATAGAAATATTGTCGATCCCAGCATGCTTTGTCTGATAAATAGACTCAAGCGCTTTTTCAGCAGAGTGAGTTCGAGAAAGAATTTTTAAGAGGGGATTGTTCAAACTTTGCACCCCAATACTGACTCGGTTGATCCCTGCTTGCTGATATTCTTTTACAAGTTCAAAAGAGAGGTTTTCTGGATTTGCTTCTAAGGTAATTTCTATTCCTTTAGCAAATAAAGACTCTTTTCGAATTCGTTCTAAGATTTGATGAACACGATCCGCTCCCCAAAGGGAGGGAGTTCCCCCACCAAAATAGATGGAAACAATTTCCCGCTTTTGAATTTGAGGCTGCCAAAATTTCCATTCGAGTTCAAAGGAGTGTAACAAAGGATCTTTCAGAACCTCCCGATCGGGGAGAACATAAAAATGGCAATAATCACATTTTTTTGTGCAAAAAGGGATGTGAAAATAGAGGCTTATTTGCTTAGAGGACAAACCGGGTTACCAGTCGTTTGCATCTGGGTCGACGATGCCTCCACGGCGCCACCGATTTCGATCACTGAAATAGGACTCTTCGTCTTTTTCTTCTTCCTCTTCTTCGTCGTTTTCCCACTTGGTTTCTTTCGTTTCACCGGCCCCTTCTGTTTCTTCTTCCTCTAAGGAATGTTCACGGCTACTTCCGGATGCTGTGGATTCAGACTCCATTTCAAAGCTAGTTTCGGTAGAAAATCCTGGGGCTGTTTCTGGCACATCGATATCAGGCAAGCTGGGCATATCCGTCATGCCTGCTCGAGAATGGCCTCGCTTAGGTGCTATGTATTCTTCCCCTTCTCCGCTTTCTTTTAAAAACTGAAGACGATCTTTTTCTTCTTTGATTTTCTGTTGCAGGGCCTTAATTTCTTGCTTATGTTTTTCTGTATCTTTTTTTGGAACAAAACCTAATTTTAACCACTGTTCCAGATCGTTTAACTCACTTTCTAATTTTTTTAATCGTTCACTTTTTACCAATCTCATGAGCCTTGTTACCCTCAAATTTTTTATTGATTCGTTTTCTTAGCATATTTTCCAAATTCCTGAAAAGAATAATATTTAACTATAATTTTTTTCAAGCGATAAAAAGCCAAAAATTGTCGGCGGATTTCGCGTGGTTCAAAATGGGTATGGCTTAAGTTAAACTTTAATGATAGTAAGGTTTTCTTTGGATGAAAGATGTTTGCAAAGTTGTTTTAAATGCGAATTATTATAAAAATTTGCCAGATGCTCTAAATCCTTTAAATTTTTCTTGGTTGCAAACATACTCATTAAATTTGTGCAGCAATCTATAAGAGTCCCAATCTGATAGGTGTGAGCAAATTGAAATAATTCAGGTAAGTCTGTCGCATTTTTGTTGTTAGATGAAATCACTTTTTCTGAGAAAGCTCTGCCACCTAAATAAATAAAATCCACAAAAGCTTGAACTGTACCTTGTGAAAATTCTGCAAATGAAACAGCATTATTGGTATTTTCTTTCATGTCAGATGTAAGTAACTTTTGCAATGCAGGTCCTCCATAGAGGTACAAAATATTAGCATGGACTTTAATAACACCATCTTTGGAAATTAAACTAAAATCACAGAGTTTTTGTTCTTGATATAAAGAATAGAAAACTTTGCTCATATCTTCTTGCGCTGGAATAAATTTAGGAGGGATTGGATACACTAAATGGAATTCTTCTCGCCAAGTGATTCGAATCACGTCAACTTTTTCCATAGTAGCATGAGCAAGCCATTGAAGTTGTTGCTCTTTTTTATCTTCAGTATAAAGGGCATGAAAGAACTCAGCAAGTTTCGGTAAAGCTGGCTTGACGAAATGATGATACCAACTATATCCTTTACGCTCACAGGACATGTCAACTAAGGAGCTTTCTTTTTTAAAGTAATATTCACGGGCCCGTTCTACTACGAGTATTTCAAGTTCTTTTTTGCATTCGAATCCTTCTGCAAAAAATTTTCTAAGCTCTTCAATCAAATTTTGCGTTTCTTCGACAATATGTTTCCTTCCAGAAAAATTTATATTTTTTCCTTCTATAGAAACAAAAAAGAGATCGGAATCTTTTTTATTTTGATGGGGAAGGATTGCTTTGCAGTAGGTTAACCAGAATAGATCTTTGTCTTTGATAATCGTTTCAAAATCATTTTTATCTAAGCATGCATCAAGTTTGTCTGAATTTTGAGAAAACTTCACATTTTGAGCATTTTGTAAACTAGAATTAGCAACGGGAAATTCCATAGAAGAATAAAATTTCACAATGTGCTCCTTTACAATAAGGTTTATTAATTAATTTTAATGAAAAAATATAATGTTAATTTAGATAAGTGTCAAGGAATTGAAAAGTCTTTTCGGCTGAAAATCGGTTATTTTCGTCCCATTGCAATAGGCTTCGTAGTAAGTTTTCCATAGGCGTGTTACCTATCCATTGTAAAGTTTTTTTATGTTTCTCTTGGAAAGAGGAGAATAAAAGATTAACAGCGTCAATATTCGTTTTTAGAAGATTATTTCTCAGATCATTATCTTGTGTTTGATCAAAAAAAATCTCTTTGTAAATAAGTTTAAGATTTTCTAATGCATGAATTAGCTCTGAAAGAGTAGAAAACCAAGGACAAGCTTTCTTATAAGTAATCTGATAGAAAACACAGCCTAAGCACCACATATCCACTTTCAAAGTCAAAGGTTGTAAAGGCTCGTGAAATTTACTTTCTTTCATGAGGTTTTGGCTATCGATTATTAAATTTTCGATGATTTCAGGTGCATTGTAACAAGGGTTGGATCCTATGGAATAAACAAGAAATTTGTTTAAGTCTTTTGAATTTGCAAAAAAGGTAAAATGAATCATTTGCTCATTAATTGCAATTGTTTCTGGTCTAAGATCTCCGTAAAGGATATTATTCTGATGGAGATTTTCGAGGTGTTTGGCAATCTGTTTGCAAGTCACACCAGAAACATTTTTTTTAAAGCGGATAAAGTCAGATAATTTGAGTTTTTCTAATTCCTGAATCAGGATAATCTTATTTTTAGTTTCAATTCTATCATAGGTAGGAAGTGAATAAGCTTGTTTGATTTTTTCTAAAGGGTCAATTTCTGAAATTTTTGTAGTTGGGACTTTTGCAAATATTTTTGTTGTTATTTCAGAATCATTTTTAAAATAGACCCCAACAACGAGAGTTGCTTTAGAAACACTACCTTGCGTAATCGCGATAGGCAAAGGGATGTAATAATTATTTTTAAAGGTGGAAAATAGGATACTAAAAGGTAGTTTTGTAATTTTTTTTGACAGTTTTTCCCTTAAAGGAATTTCATGACTCTTCTTTTGAAGGTCAAAAATTTTCTGTATAATTTTTCCAAGATCTTCAGGATCAATCGATTTCGATTTGCTGGGGATATAAGTACAAGAAGTGGAGTTCAAATTTTGAATAATTGTCTTAACAAGACTGACAGAAGGGTCCATTTTATATCCTTTAGAGGCATTCTCGCTGTGAATTTCTCTCCAAAATTTTCAAAATTCCCTCGAGAAATTCACAGCGAGAATGCCTCCTTTAAAAATTTGGGTTTTGTTGCTTTCGAAATCGACTCAAAAAGAGACCTATCCAACAGATCTCGACAGCTAAAAATAAATAATAATAAAGCTCCCCTCCAGATCCAAATCCGTAGCTATGGAATCCGGTTCCTAAAATGTAATTGACCCCATACCAAGTAAACGTGATCGCTAACATGCCCAAAATCGAACCGATAGCCAATCCCACCTCTCCAATTTGTTTAAATTGATATAGATGAATAATTACAAGATAAATGGCAGAAGAAATAAAAGCCCACGATTCTTTTGGGTCCCAATCCCAAAAACGACCCCAGCTTTGGGCAGCCCACACTCCTCCAAGTAAAGTTCCACAGATGAGCAATCCCGTTCCTATATAGAGGAGTTGAAGGATTTTTTTAGGGAGGGCAGGAATGCCTCTTCTAGAATAAAGAACGGAAAGTAAATAAAGGTGAGATAACAACCCACCCAACACAAAGGCACCGTAGCTGGCAACAACCATTAATACGTGAACAATAAGCCAATACTGAGAATTCAGTACCGGTTGTGTGTTATGTAGACGGCCGTCCATCCCTGAAAGCACAAGAACGGCGAGCAAGGAAACTGCAAAAATGGCGGAAGTGGGAAGGAGAAAATTTCTTACTTTGCTTTTGCAAAATAGAAGGGTAATGGCAACGGCAATCCAAGGTACATAAATCATCGTTTCGAACATATTTGAAACCGGAGGTCTCAAAAGAATAAAAGACCTGGCTGCTAAAAACAAGGTATGCAAAACCCAAGTTGCGCATAAGCAAATGAACCCAATGTTTTTTTGAGGCGAGATCAATAAGACAAAAGAAAACAGATACATTCCAATGAGTAGGCCTAGCCAAGGGTATTTATGATACATGGATTCTAACCACAATTGGCTCCAAGAGGGATATTCCTTTTTTTGGATTTGACTGTATCCTTCCTGCAATAGACTGCAAAATTCGTTCCATTGATAGAAAAAAGTAGAATGGTGAATGTCCAACAAGAGATACTTTTCTTGGATCGATTGAAAGAGGGAATTCGAATAGAGCGTAAAATTCCCCGTTTTTAAAGATAATGCTTTCAACGGATACCAATGCCCATTTTTTCCTGGTAACATTTGAAAAAGATCGCCATTGGTATCGTTAGAAAATTCTTGCTCCAGCAAATACAAAAGGGGATTGGTAGTCTGGATGGAGTGGTCTTCAATATATCTGTCTGCATAAACATCTAGCGGAATAAATCGTCCCTCATAGGCAACAGGAGTAAGGGATTGTGCAAGGAGTGAAGAGCAAAAAAACATACACAGTAACAAGAATCTTATCATTTTTGACCTAGGGACGATTATCCTTTTTAGGATTGTGCACGAAGATAGAATTTTTTTGGGATAAAAAATAATAAAATCATCCCCAGGGCGATCATAAAACAGCCAGGGTAAGTCACCAGATATTTCACAGGGTCATGGTTGATGATGATTTGTGCACCTTTGACTTTGGTTTCTTGATTGGGGTAAATATTCGCAAGATAGAATCGATATCCATCCCATGTCTCAAAGACCTGATTCATGCGAATCGAAGCTTCTGTGGTCACATGGGAACGTAAGTCGGTAATCCACAAATCGCTTTCATATCCGGATGGCTGATTGGAGTTTGGGTAGAGAGTTTGTTTTGCTTTTCTTAAACGGACGTGATAGGGAATTTGGACAAATCGGGGTTGAAAACGGAAAAGATATTTCCCTTGGAAGGCAGCCCATTTTAATCCCGTTCCAAACGGATCGTATTGCAAAGCAATGAATTCTGTTTTGTCATTTAAGGACAATTTTAACCAGAGTAAGGGACGATTTTCCTCCCATTTCTGATGGGGTTCCACCAGGGCAAAGCTTGGAATATAAGGGGTTTCAAGGATCGTTTTTGAATGGGAATCCTTGCTGTGAAAGGGAATTTCCGCTTGCACTGCATACCCACCATAGCCTTGATCGTAAATCACGATGGTTTTTTGATCTTTAGGGAAATGCTCATAGTGAGTTTGCCCCTCTTTATTCACAGCAACAAGATGAACATGCTCTTCCGGATCTTGGATAAACGCAATCAAAGGATAAGAGTATTTTTTTAATGTTTGCATCGTTTCCTCAACATGAAGGGATCGTATGGCAAAAACATTCCATGAGTCGTCATATTTGGGTTGGGGAATCTCATCCTTTACAGGAATAGGAGCCAGACCAGAAATATATAAAAAGCCATTCTCGATCCACGTCTTGGTCCGCTCCTCCGAATGGGGGGCGAAATGGACAACATCCACTTCTAGTGCTCCAATTTGAGTAGGTAGTTTGGTGAAAGGAATTTGATGAGATCCCTCTTTCGTTTCTATCAAAAGCTCTTGAGTATTGTTTAAAAAAACGGCTTCTTTTCCAGTCCCTTCCAATAGGCCCATCGTCCCTTGTAGGCCGAAAAGACTTTTGATCATTGTCCCTGATAGGATCATCAAAAGGCCAAGGTGCGTGATCAAAAAAGGGATATGTTTTATACGAAACGGCCAACGGCGTAACGCAGAAAAGAGAATATTGATGAAAAACAAGATCAACAGTGCCAAAAAAATCGGGTGGGAATAAATTTTCTCGGTCGCAGCAAGATGCGATCCTGTTTTCGCTTCAAAAAATGTCCCTAGGATCACTAAAAATGCAGCACTCAGAATCAAGGACACTGCAAAGTGGACGCTTCCTAAAAAATGATATAATTTACTCATAGGGGATTTCTTGAATCAGTTCAAAGGATCTAGCAAACAAAACGATTTCTTCTTTATGCGCTTCCATCTGTTCCGGTGGGCCCACTGCTTTGATCGTGTAGCTTGCTTTCATTTGTTTGTAATACGACCCAAGGGGCGAATTTGTCTGGGTCTCTAAGTTTTGTGATAATTCTGGATCCATTTGCATCGCCCAGGCAAACATTTTTACGGGGTTCTTTTTAAAAATTCCCTCTCCTTCCAACTGGAAACCAAAGAATCCTCCCTGCGATTCAGGGAGAATAGAAATCGATTCGGGCAAATAAGGTTGCAATTGCCTTTTCCACCTTTCAATTTGAGCAAAGGGAGGGATCTTTTCATTGGGAAAATTATGAACGGTAATACGGATGGCATCCAAAAAAAATTCACATAATGGTTTTGTGGAATCAAAGTTAGACTCAAAGGGAGCTGGGTCTTTTCGGAGCCATTTTTTGGGAACTTTGGCTCGGTAGACAGGATACCGAATGAGGGCGCCAGAAAGATCAGCTTCGTCTCTTCCTCCGATTTCCTCCCAATTTGGTTTCGAATCAGGAGTTTTTTCGCAAGAAATGGTGAGAAGGAAAATAAATAAACATCTAACAATCAAATACATATGCAAAATTCGGCAAAAATCTTTCTCTTTTCTTAAATCTCGGGCTCTATTAAAAACAAAATAAGGGGGCAACGCAAGATAAAATGAACGAAAGAGATCTTTTTGGCTTTAGTTTCAATAATGTACCCCTTTTTGATGAAATGTATGAACGTTTTCTTTCTGATCCAAAAAGTGTAGATCCAAGCTGGCAAAAACTGTTTCGAGAATTGGACTCGGTTATTTCGCAACCCAATTCGACTAAAGAAGTGATTGTGCAAACTATTCCCCAGTTTGATAAAGAGATCCCAAAAGACATTCGAATCTATCGTCTAATCAATGCCTATCGAAGGTATGGTCATTTATATGCGAATGTAAATCCGATTGCTGTCACGAAAATTCCCCTTCCCAGTCAGTTATCCCTCCAGGAATTTGGATTTCAAGAAAGCGATCTATCAGAAAATTTTCCAACATGTGGCCTATTGGATCCACCGGAAGCCACTTTGGGTCAAATCCTACTTGTTCTTCAAAGGATTTATTGTGGAAGTTTTTCAATTGAGTATATGGACCTTGACCTGCCTGATATGGAGAAATGGATTCAAAGTAAAATAGAACCCATAGAATCAGAACCGAACTTATCCATCGAACAGAAGCAAATGATCTTACAATATCTCAATAAATCGGAATTGTTTGAGATGTTTTTGCATACCAAATATGTGGGGCAAAAAAGATTTTCTTTGGAAGGGGCTGAGACCCTGATTCCCATTTTAGCGTTTATCATTGAAATAGGTGCATCTCTGGGTGCGGATGAGTTTGTAATGGGAATGGCTCATCGAGGAAGACTCAATGTTTTGAGCAATATTTTAGAGAAATCGTATACCGATATTTTTTCTGAATTTGAAGAAAACTACCTTCCTGATTCGTTTGAAGGGAGCGGAGATGTAAAGTATCACAAAGGATTCCATTCTGAGATATCGACTTCCGCCGGCCATCGCGTACAAATTTTCCTTGCAGCTAACCCTAGCCATTTAGAATCGGTAGATCCTGTGGTGGAAGGAGAAGCAAAAGCGAAACAATTGTCCCTTGGAGAAAACAGAGTCTTGCCTCTATTGATTCATGGAGACGGTGCGATTTCCGGACAAGGAGTCGTTTATGAGACGATGCAGCTTTGCAATCTTGAGGGATATAAAACCAATGGTACGATGCATATCGTGATCAATAATCAGATCGGTTTTACCACTCTTCCGGAAGAAGGCAGATCAACTCGTTATTGTACCGATATCGCCAAAAGTTTTGGCTGCCCCGTTATTCATGTAAATACCGAAGATCCAGAAGCTTGTATATTCGCAACCATTTTGGCGACAGAATTGCGGCACAAATTTCAAAAGGATGTATTCCTTGACTTAGTTTGTTATCGAAAATATGGGCATAACGAGTCCGATGAACCAGCATTTACGCAGCCTTTAGAATATCAAGTGATTCGTCAGAAGAAAACGGTCCGAGAAATCTATCGGGATCATTTGATCCAAGAAGGGATTGTTGAAAAATACATGGCTGAAAAGCTCGAAATCGAATTCAAAAAAGCATTGAATGATGCACTGAGGGGAAGCAAACTCCGTATTGAAGATTTAGCAAAAAAAGGAACTCCTAGTCTTGCCCCAAAACAATTAAAAGAATTGTTTTCTCCTGTTTCCACACGGGTATCACGCGATGAAATGCAAAAAATTGCCGAACAGTGTTGCACGGTTCCCGATTCACTCATCCTTCATAAAAAATTGTACCATCTTTTGGAAGAGAGGATGGAAATGGCAAAAGGAAATAAACCTTTCGATTGGGGAATGGCGGAGATGATGGCCTATGCTACGTTGCTTTGGCAAGGGGTGGATATTCGTCTTTCTGGGCAAGATTCGGGACGGGGGACGTTTAGTCATCGTCATCTCCAATGGATTTCCCAAAAAACCGATGAAAAATATTTTCCTCTTTCCCATTTAAAAAGAGGACAAGGAAGATGCGATATTCTCAATTCCCCCTTATCGGAGTTTGCCTCGGTTGGCTTTGAATTTGGATATAGTATGGCCAGGCCGGATGCCCTTGTTCTTTGGGAAGCGCAATTTGGCGATTTTTGCAATGGGGCCCAAATTGTCATAGACCAATTTATTTCCACTTCCGAACAAAAATGGGGGACACCCTCCAATCTTGTCTTATTATTACCGCATGGGTATGAGGGGCAAGGGCCGGAACATTCTTCCGCTAGGATGGAGAGATTTCTCCTTTTAGCGGGCGATGAGAATATGCTGATTTGCAATCCCACAACACCCGCTCAATTCTTTCATTTGCTCCGAAGGCAAGTATTGAAAAAGTTCTACAAGCCTTCGATTGTTTTTACCCCGAAAGGGCTTCTTCGACATTCTCTCTGCATCAGTTCTTTGGACGATTTCACGAAAGATTCCTTTCAAGAAATTTTGGACGATCCTGCACCTCCAAAAAATCCTGCAAGAATTGCTTTTTGCTCCGGAAGGATTTTTTACGATCTTTTTATCGAAAGGGAAAAAATGCAGGGCAAAAATGTGATTTTGATTCGAATGGAGCAACTTTATCCTCTCCATATGGAAGAAATTAAAAAAATGATTAGCAAATATAAAGGGATAAAAGAGTATATTTGGGTTCAAGAGGAACCAAAAAATATGGGAGCTTGGTCTTATATTCAAATGCAATTAGAATCCTTGTTACCAACGGGAATGAAACTCAAATATATTGGAAGGGATACAAGCGCTTCTCCGGCAACCGGTTATCATGCTTTGCACAGAAGAGAGCATGCGGCGATCCTAAAACAGATCTTTCCGATAGAAGAAGAGCCCAATTTGGATATTCGCCATTTTCAAAGTGTATAAATAGGAAGGAAAAATAACAAGATAGGCAGGATAGACAGGATAAAAAAATGAAAATTGAAATCAAAATTCCAGCGATGGGAGAATCAATCTCAGAAGCTACGGTGGGGCAAATCATCAAGGCTTCGGGTAGCATGGTCAATACGGACGATGAGATCCTCGAATTAGAAACCGATAAAGTAAATCAAGTATTGTATGCGCCTCAGAAAGGGATTTTAACATTGCAGGTAAAACCTGGGGATACCGTTCAAATTGGACAAGTGATCGGTTTTGTAGATTCCGAAATGGTAGCTGTCGAAAAGCCCAAAGTTATTACCCCTCCCAAAGTAGAACCAACGACTCGAAAATCTGAAATAGAAGCTCCAAGTATCAAAGAAGAGCGCCCCTCGATTCGAAAATCTCGAGAAGAGGCCGTTGCTGGAGTTCAAACGGAAACTCCCATCCTACAGACAACTCATCAAAGAGAAACGAGAACTCCGATGAGTCGGATTCGAAAAGTGATCGCAAAAAAACTAGTAGAGGCGCAGCAAAACAGTGCGATGCTTACCACAATTAATGAAGTGGATATGACGACAATCATAGAGCTTCGCAACCACTACAAAGATTCTTTTCAAGAAAAATACGGAGTCAAACTAGGCTTCATGTCGTTCTTTGTCAAAGCGGCAGTTTCTGCTTTGAAAGCAGTTCCTGAAGTCAATTCCTATATTGACAAAGAGGAAATGGTGCATCGAGAATATTACGACATTGGCATTGCTGTTGGAACCGAAAAAGGGCTCATTGTTCCCGTCGTTCGGGATTGTGATCGTTTAAGTTTTGCAGAGATTGAAGCGAAAATTGCGAATTTCGCAACTCTAGCAAGAGGGGGAAAACTTGCAATTGAGGATCTGCAGGGAGGGGGCTTTACGATTACGAATGGGGGAGTGTATGGTTCGTTGCTGTCTACTCCTATTTTGAATCCACCCCAAAGTGGAATTTTAGGAATGCATAAAATCGAAAAACGACCTATCGTCATCGGCGATGAAATCAAAATCCGATCTATGATGTATCTAGCACTTAGTTATGATCACCGTGTCGTTGATGGAAAGGAGGCAGTAACTTTTTTAGTGCATCTCAAAGATTGTCTCGAAGATCCTGTGAAAATGCTTTTATTTGAAAAAGAGGTTTGATTTGAAATCTTACGATCTCATCATCATCGGAGCGGGTCCTGGAGGATATGTAGCAGCCATTCGTGCTGCTCAGCTTGGAATGAAAGTTGCCCTTGTCGAAAAAAGAGAAACTTTGGGGGGCACTTGCTTAAATATCGGGTGCATCCCTTCTAAAGCTCTTTTAGAGTCATCTCATCATTTTGAATTCCTTAAAAAAAGTGCAAAAGAACATGGAATTGAGATCGAAAACGTTTCTTTAAACCTTGCTCAAATGATGCATCGGAAAGATACGGTCGTTTCTGGCCTGGTGAAAGGGGTTGCAGGATTGATCCAAAAGCATAAGGTCGATTGGATTCAAGGCAACGCTTCTTTTGTGAATGCGAATACTCTTATGGTCAACGGGGAGTCTTATCAAGCAAAATATATCGTCATTGCTACGGGCTCAGATCCGATTCCGATGTCGTTTCTCCCTTTTGACGAAAAGAGAATCCTTTCTTCTACAGGGGCTTTAAGTCCTCAAAAAATTCCTAAAAAAATGGTAGTCATCGGAGCAGGAGTCATAGGAGTCGAACTTGCCTCTGTTTACCAACGTTTAGGTACAGAAGTGCTCTTGATAGAAATGCTAGATCATATTTGTCTTGATATCGATCGAACGATAGGAAAACTGTTCCTCAAAATCTTGCAAAAACAAGGATTGCAATTTCTTCTTTCCACAAAAGTAACGCAAGCAAAAATTCAACCCAATACCATTGAAATTTCCGTGGAATCAGCCGATAAAAAAGAAACCATTTCAACAGAAACAGTTCTTGTGTGTATAGGTAGAAGACCTTATACCGATGGATTGCAATTAGAAAAAGCAAACATTGCCACCGATAAAAAAGGAAGAATTGTCGTCGATGGTAATTTTCAAACCAATATTGCAAATGTCTACGCAATCGGAGATGTGATTGAAGGGCCCCAACTTGCTCACAAGGCATCCGAAGAAGGAATAGCCCTGATGGAATATCTTTCCGGCAAAACCTCCCATATCAACTATTTGGCAATCCCAAGTGTCATTTACACCAATCCAGAACTTGCCAGCGTTGGTTTGACCGAACAAGAAGCTCCAAACAGCAAAATCGGCAATTTTCCTTTGCAAGCAAATCCAAGAGCTCGTTCTGTTGGAGAAACCGAAGGGGTGGTAAAAGTCATTGCAGACCAAAATACACATCGTCTCCTCGGAATGCACATTGTAGCTCCTCATGCCTCAGAAATGATTGGAACAGGAATCCTAGCTATCGAGAAACAAATGACTTTGGAGCAGATCGCCTCTTTCACCTTTTCACATCCTACCTTTTCAGAAGCAATTAAAGAGGCCGCCCTAAACGCACTGGGACGAACGATCCATCTTTAAACTTTACTTACAATGCGTTCTAAATCAGGCGGAATGTTGATGGATAAAGTCTTAGAGATAGTGAAAGATGTTAACTTTTGACAATTTTCCAGCTCTGAAGGAATGCCGGTTAATTGGTTTCCTTCAAACTTAAGTACTTTCAGTTCGTTGCACTTTCCAAACTCGAGGGGAATATTGGTTAATTTGTTATTCGAAGCGTAAAAGAATTCAAGCTTATTGCAGTTCCCGAGAGTAGAAGGAATACTGGTTAAAAGATTGTTATCAAGAAAAAGTTCGCTTAACTGGGAACAGTTTTCAAGCTCGGAAGGAATACTGGTTAATTGGTTGTTTGAAAGTGTAAGTTTTTGCAAATTACCACAGTTTCCAAGCTCAGGAGGAATATTCATTAATAGACCTTCCGTAAAGCAAAGATCTTGTAAAGCACTGCAATTCCCAATTTCTGGCGGGATATTTATTATAGATCTGTTTTCATAAAATATTGAGCAAATGCGGGTAATATTGTACCTGAAGTGGAAAGGTTTCCTTGGCATAATTAATTCAAGAGTTCACGTGGTTTTAGGTAGTCATCGCCATTTAAAAGAAAAGGCATCCACTCCCGCAAAGAAACATAGACGGCACAAAGGTTTTTTTGGTATCAATTAGGTATGACTGATATTGCGAAGATGTTGATTTATTTGGGAATGGGGGCGATTCTCTTAGGATTATTTCTGTGGGGAGTTGGTAAAGTGGGATTTCCTATCGGAAAGCTTCCAGGAGACATCTACTATAAAGGGGAGAATACTTCCTTTTCTTTTCCGATTGTAACGTGTATATTGGTGAGTGTAATCCTCACGGTTGTTTTAAATTTAGTCTTTTGGTTGATGAGAAGATAGGCATGGATAAGCACCAGATTGCACAAATTTTGCAAGAAATGTCCCTATTATATGAGTTAAAGGGGGAAAATCCTTTTAAAATTCGGGCTTATCAGAATGCTGCACGGGCTCTTGAAAATTTGAATGAAGATTTAGAGCAAATCATTCTAGAAAATCGGCTTCGTGAAATCGAGGGGATCGGGGAGGCGATGCAAAGCAAAATTCTTACTCTGCATGAAACGGGAACACTTCTGCTGTATGAAGAGCTAAAGGCCGAAATTCCTGAAGGTTTGCGTTCTTTATTGCAAATCGCCGGTTTAGGGGCAAAAAAAGTGAAAACATTGTATGAAACCCTAAACATTCAATCCGTCGAAGAATTAAAAAAGGCTTGTCAAGAGAAGAAAGTTCAAAAATTAGAACATTTTGGAGAAAAAACCGAACAAAACATTCTTCAGGGCATTGAACATTTAGAGCAGTATCACAAAAAAGATATCTGGTGGAAGGCTTGGCAAGTGGCCTCTTTCCTTCTTAAAGAAATAAAAAAACTACCTCAGGTCAAAGAAGCGGAAATTGCTGGAAGCATTCGACGTAAATTAGAAACCATCGGTGACGTGGATTTATTAGTTGCATCTTCAGATCCAAAACCCGTAATGGATTGGTTTACCAAGCAAAGCGAAATTACCGTGACTCAAAAAGGGGAGACCAAATCGAGCATTCGATTAAAGAATGGGATGCAGGTCGATCTCAGAGTTATTTTACCACAAGAATTTGTTTACGCTCTCCATTATTTTACCGGCTCCAAGCAACACAATATCAAAATTCGACAAATTGCCCATGAGCAAGGACACTTGCTCAATGAATATGGAATTTTTCCTATCGATTCAAAAACCAAACCTCTCTTTCCTAAAAGAAAGAAAGTTACAGAAAAAGATCTCTTTGAATCGTTAGGATTATCGTACATTCCGCCGGAAATGCGTGAAGATTTGGGAGAAATCGAAGCGGCTAAAAAAAAGCAAATACCCACACTTATCGAATTTGAAGATATTCAGGGTGTGTTTCATTGCCATACTGCCGAGTCAGATGGACACAACACTCTCGAAGAAATGGTCGAAGGAGCTCAAGAATTTGGCTGGAAATACATTGGCATCACAGACCACTCCAAATCGAGCGTTCAAGCCAATGGACTTTCCGAGGAGCGATTGCTAGATCAAATCAAAAAAATTGAAAAACTCAATCAATCCAAAAAATATTCGATCCATGTTTTTGCTGGGACAGAGTGTGATATTTTAATTGGTGGATCCTTAGATTTTTCCGATGAGATTCTCAAACAACTCGATTTTGTAATCGCATCCATTCACCAACCTTTCAAGCAAGATGAAAAAACGATTACCAAACGAATGATTAAAGCGATCGAGCACCCTCTCACGACCATGATCGCACACCCCACCGGACGGCTCTTATTAAAAAGAGAACCCTATCCCATCGATATGCAAAAAGTCATTGATGCCGCGATTGCAAACCAGAAAATCATCGAATTGAATACTAACCCTTATCGACTTGACATGGACTGGAGATTGTGGCACCGAGCCATCGATAAAGGGCTTCTTTGCAGCATCAATCCAGACGCTCATCAC
>Ga0206882_1085_pt1 | contig 17210 bp, 12 predicted proteins | sample Alteio_BWOrgCont_4_FD_152908 | JGI IMG/M metagenome (GOLD analysis project Ga0206882, IMG submission 152908) | Enriched cells from forest soil in Barre Woods Harvard Forest LTER site, Petersham, Massachusetts, United States -... | ecosystem: Environmental > Terrestrial > Soil > Temperate forest > O...
TAAAAATTCAAACGCAAAATATGATCCGGAGCATTCCACTGGAATTTTTGGAGAACTAGTTCTATGGATTATCCCTTCCATCGTCATTGCCGTGATGACAGTCATCACCTGGAATGCTACACATAAACTAGATCCTTATCAGCCTCTCAAAAGTGAAATCAAACCCCTTACGATACAGGTGGTAGCTCTCGATTGGAAATGGTTATTTATTTATCCAGAGCAAGGGCTTGCAACAGTAAATTTTGTTCAGTTTCCAGCTGGCACTCCCATTCACTTTACACTCTCTGCAGACAACTCGCCGATGAATTCCTTTTGGATTCCCCAACTTAGCGGACAAATATACTCCATGACAGGGATGGTAACCCAAATTCACATGATGGCCGATGAACCGGGTGAATATACGGGCAGGGCTGCTGAAATCAATGGACGAGGATATGCAAGTATGACGTTCGATGTAAAATCTACTTCGCAATCTGATTTTGAGGCTTGGATCTCAAAAGTAAAACAATCTCCACTAAAACTCACCAATCCCACTTATGAAGAGCTTTTGCAACCTTCTAAGGGGCATCCTATTACGCTTTATGCATTTGTGGAAAAAGATTTATTTAATAAAATCGTTATGAAATATATGCATCCTCAATAACATGGAAAACTCCCTTTTTGGAAAATTAACTTCAGACGCGATCCCTCATCATTGGTATACGATTGGAGGGACAGCATTTATTGTGATGATGGTCATCATCATTGCCATTATTCTTACGAAAACCCAGCGCTGGGGGTGGCTTTGGAATGACTGGCTTACATCCACCGATCCTAAAAAGATCGGCACGATGTATGTGATCTTTGCTGTGATCATGTTCTTTCGGGGAATGGTAGATGCGGGAATGGTGTGGCTTCAGCAGTCCATTGCCGTAGATTCGCAAGGATACCTTTCCGCTACTCATTTTCAAGAGATTTTTACATCGCATGGCGACATCATGGTTTTTTTTGTGACGATGGGATTTTTCTTCGGATTGATGAATTGGATTGTGCATCTTCAAATTGGTACTCGGGATTTGGCGTTTCCTTTCTTGAATTCCCTCGGTTTATGGCTCACTGTCGCTGGGGGGATACTTATTAATTTGTTCTTTGTGATTGGTGGAAATTTTGCCAATACAGGCTGGCTTGCGATTGCTCCGTTATCTGAGCTTGAATTTAACCCGGGCGTAGGGGTCGATTATTTGATTTGGAGCTTGCAGCTATCGGGGCTTGGCAGCTTGCTTGCAGGAATTAACTTTATTGTGACGATCATCAAAAAACGGGCACCTGGAATGACTTTGATGAAAACGCCCCTTTTCGTTTGGACCTCTTTATGCGGAATGGTTTTAATTATTTCTGCGTTCCCTGTGCTTACTGCAACGACTCTGCTTCTTTGGCTTGACCGTGTTTTAGGGATGCATTTCTTTACCGTGGGATATGGCGGAAATCAAATGATGTATTTTAATCTCATTTGGATGTGGGGTCATCCTGAGGTATATATTTTGGTGTTGCCGGCATTTGGAATGTTCTCGGAAATTGTGTCCACTTTTTCGCAAATAAAAGTTTCCGGATATGTATCAATGGTGTGCGCAGCAGTAATGATTACTTTTCTCTCTTATTTGGTGTGGTTGCACCACTTTTTTACCATGGGCGCAGGCGCCAACGTCAACTCTTTCTTTGGCATCGTGACTATGCTGATTGCAATACCGTCAGGTGTCCAAGTATTCAACTGGATTCTCACCATGTATAAGGGAAAGGTCATTTTTGCTTCCCCCATGTATTGGTTTGTTGGATTTCTCATTACATTCACGATAGGGGGTATGGGGGGAATTTTGATGGCATCTCCTCCTGCAGATTTTCAGATACATAATACGTTATTCTTGATCGCCCATTTCCATACAATGATCATCGGCGTCGCTCTATTTGGAATTTTTGCGGGCATCACTTATTGGTTCCCCAAGATTATGGGATTTAAACTCAATGAACGACTTGGCAAACTTGCTTTTTGGTTCTGGTTGATCGGATTTTTTGTTTCTTTTACCCCTCTTTATCTTTTAGGATTCATGGGAGCGACCAGGCGGCTTGATCACTATGCTTCTTCGACAGGTTGGCAGCCACTATATATCACTGCTACAGTTGGATTTGTCATCATTGTATGTGGAGTTATTACTCAAATTGTTCAGCTCATCGTAAGCATTAAGGAAAGAAAACAGAATTTGGACACTACAGGAGATCCATGGAATGGCAGAACTCTTGAGTGGGCAACCTCTTCACCACCTCCTTTCTATAATTTTGCAATGATTCCAACGGTAACGAGTGGTGAAGAATTTTGGGATTGGAAAAAAAGGAATCATCGACCAGAAAAACAATATGAAGATATTGAATTGCCTAAAAATACGGGTATGGGAATCTACATATCTGTCTTTGCTTTCTTCTTTGGATTTGCCCTTGTCTGGCAGATTCTCTGGCTTGCCGTTCTTGGGCTTGTGGGAGGGATCCTTTGTGTCATCATACGTTCGTTTGATGAACATACAGAATATGAATTGTCTGCTGTGACGGTAAAGGAAATGGAAACTTGAGGAACCCATGATGCATAGTGAAGCCATAGCAATTGAGGAAGATCCAAAAGTTTTTGGGTTCTGGATTTATCTGATGACCGATCTTGTGATTTTTGCAGTTCTTTTTGCCACTTTCATCGTTTTGCGAGACAGCACTTTTGGAGGACCTTCGGGTCGCGAGCTTTTTGATATGCCATCCGCATTTGCGGAAACGATGATATTGCTTACAAGTAGTTTTACCTGTGCGCTAGCAATGATTGCAGTGCATCGAGAACGAAAGTATCCCGCAATTTTCTGGTTTGCAGTCACGTTTCTTCTCGGAGTGTCTTTTCTGACCATTGAAATTTCAGAATTTTCCAGATTTGTAGAGGAAGAGGCCAGTTGGCAACGAAGCGCATTTCTTTCCTCCTTTTTTACATTGGTGGGAACACATGGATTGCACATCTCCGTGGGATTATTGTGGATGCTGGTTGCGATGTTTAGCATTTGGCTACGTCCACTTTTGGCTCCCAATGTTTCCAGGATTTACCGAATGGCTTTTTTTTGGCATTTCCTAGATTTCGTGTGGATCTTTATATTTACTGTAGTTTATGGGATGGGGCACCTTTTGTAAGAATTTGTCTGAATTTTTGAATCACGTTCGGTATAAACAGGCATCCCATTCCTCTCCAATTGGTTGAACAATATCACCTTGAATATGAATTGTGCCTTTCATACATCCAAATAATGGTTCATCTTTATCTTCTTCAATAGGGACTACTTTAACGATTGGCTTATTATGTTTTGTAATGATTACGGTTTGTCTCTTCTCATGGACTTGATCCATAATTTTTAAACACTCTGCTTTAAATTTTCCCGCTTGAACAATGGTCGTTTTACCATAGTCACGATTTTTAGCAAAGTATAGTTGCAATTTGGGATTTTTCGATGAATTGCCCGGGATCCTCGAAAAGGAGAGAGAGGGAAAGCCTCCCTAAATAGGGTGCAAACAATAGTGTTTTTTTCCTTCCTATCCTGCCGCAGTAGACGATCTTGCATATCTTGTTATTCTGTTACCAACATTTTTAATTACATTCCCTGAAACAAGGGTGTGAATAAAAGTATTGGTCCAATTGGGGAAACCCTTTCTACCTCAGATACAATATTACCCGAATTTGCCAACCCCTGAAACAAATCCTCTTGAAACCCAGGTTGAAAGTAATAACAAAATAAGATATTTATGGAAGTATGTGTTTACGTATCGATAAAAATTCAACGCAAAGGCCCAAAGACGCAAAGTTGAAAAAAAACTACTTTGCGCCTTAGCACCTCTTGCGTCTTTGCGTTTATATTTTAAGTTGGTGAACACTTACTTATGGAATGAGCACTTTTGGAAGGAATTGTATGCATCAAAAAACACTCCAATTACGCATTTTTGGGTTTGTAGTATCCCTTCTTTTAACGATTACCTCCTTTTCCATTTTTGTTAATCCCGAATTTTTTCATTTAGAGTTTCGAACGGCAATCCTTATTATTTTGATTCTTGCGGTGATTCAATCGATGGTACAGGTTCTATTTTTCCTAGATCTCTGGAATGAACAAGGACCTCGTTGGAATTTAGGGATTTTTCTTTCTACGGTTTCTATGATTTTCATCATTGTCTTCTTTTCGATCTGGATCATGGACCATCTGAATTACAATATGATGCCTTAGAGGCATTCCCGGTGTGAATTTTCAGAGGCGATTTGGGAAGTTTTCGAATGAGTTTCCCCCATCATCTCCGAAAACCATATGCCCTGGCATATGGTTGAGGAGGAATGGCGGGAAAATCGTCGAAAAATTTCCAAAGATCCTCGAAAAGGCACACCGGGAATGCCTCCCTTAGGAACTGTCTAGGAATAAAGTGAAGCACTACATCCAGCGGTTCAACGAGTCGTAAATAATGATTAAAAATGTCTTAACAGAGAAAGGAAAATAGAGTGGGCTTTTAAATCTTTAGCCAAATCTACATATTGGTATTGGAGGCTAAACTCATAGCAGTCCAAATAGAGATAGTTCAGTCCTGCAAAAATTTGGACAGCCCATCGAGAGTGATTTGTTCGAAAATGGGAAAGAGATGTCCTCTGATATCCATATCCTCCGCCTGCACCAAAGAAGGGCTTTACAGGATAGCACCAAGGGTATTTATACATTACATTTCCCATGATCGTTACCGCTTGAAGATTTCCATGGATGTGTGTATTAAAACCATAGAATTTTATTTGAGAAATGTGATTCCATCGGTACGCACTCTCTAGCTCAAAAACAAGTCCATCGAGATATCTATTCCATTCATACCCTATGGCTCCTGATACGACAACTCCTGGTCGAAATTGATAATCCATATGGGGAACTTTGGCGTGGAAAAGATTGACACCTGTGCCTAATCTTGCGTACCAGGGAGAAATGCATTCCCCATGTAAAAAAAAGATGGTAGTGCAAAACAAAAAGAGAGTTCTTAAAAAAAATTGCATAGACCAACTGTGCTTAAAAAAGGATCAAAAGTCAAGCTGAAGTCGTTGTTGCCAAATTTGGGGGGTGTAAACAAAAATGTTAGCATTAAAAGAAAAATAACAAGATAGGCAGGATGTGCAGGATATCAAGAAAAAGACTTCGTTGCTTTTATCCTGTTTATCCTGCCTATCATGTTATTTATTTAGTCCGTACACTAACACTTTTGTTTACACCCAAATTTGGGCAGTCTCATGTCTACAACAGCCCTCAAGCTACGAGATATTTTTTGTGAAACTTTTTCTCCAGCTTATCAAAGGAAAGGTAAACGACAGGGATTAAAAAAAGAGTAAACATTTGGGAAATCAAAAGTCCTCCCACAATCACAAGTCCGAGGGGTTGTCTCACTTCCCCGCTGGCACCGACTCCAATGGCAATGGGTAGTGCGCCCATAATGGCCGCCATCGTCGTCATCATGATCGGTCGAAAACGGATTACAGCAGCTTCGTAAATGGCATCCATGGGGCTTTTCCCAGCTTTAGAAGCTTCAAGAGCATAATCGACCATGATAATTCCATTTTTTTTGATAATTCCTATCAATAAAATTAATCCTACGAGCGAGTAGAGAGATAAAGGCATTCCAAAAATCGCAAGAGTAATTAAGCCTCCAAACATTGCTAAAGGTAAAGTGGAAAGAATGGTAATCGGATGGATGAAGCTTTCATAGAGGGTTCCAAGAACTAAATAGCTTACTAAAACAGCAATGAGGATTAAAAAGAACATATAGCCCAAGGTTTCCTCGAATACTTCAGCTGCGCCTTCAGTGGATGCTGTAATGGTATCTGGGAGAGTTTCTCTTGCCGTTTGTCTTACTATTTCTAGAGCTTTGTCTAAGGGCAAATCTTTCGAAAGGGTAAATGCAATGCTGGAAGAGGGAAATCGGTTCGTATGATGGATTGCTTTAGGTCCAACGGTCTCTTTCCATTCCGAAACGGAAGAAAGGGGGACTCTTTTATCCGAAACAGAAGATTTTACATACAATCGATCCAAAGCTTGAATATCGGTTTGGTACTCCTTCTCGACACCAAAAGTCACATCATACTGCGCTGTAGGTGTATCAATCGTAGTGATGGGTGAATCTGCATAGGCATTTAATAGGGTATTTTCAATATCGGTTGCCGAGACCCCATACAAAGATGCACGGTCGTGTAAAATTGTAATATCGAGCTGGGGTTTGTTCATTTCCAAGTTGTTTGTAACTTGTTCTAAACCCGATACAGCTTTTAATTTTTCTGTCATAATTCCCGTATATTCGATCAACTCCTCAAGATTAGAGCTTCGCAGGCGGTAACGATACCGGTCGTCCCCTCCTTCTCCTAAAGAAAAGTTTAAAAGGGGCACACTGGCCACAAAAGCGCGAACACCAGGAATCATAAAAAATTGCTTATTTAAATTTTCAACAATGGTTTTGGTTGGCTCTCTCTTTGAAAGAGGTTTCAATTTTACAAAAGCTCCCCCATTTTCTCCAAAAATCCATGTCACAAATTCGTCTACATTGGAATCTTTTTGCAAAGCCTTAGTAATTTCTTTCTGATGCGAAATCCGTTGATCCATGGAAAGGCCTTCTCTTGTTTGTACGATTACAAACAAATAGCCGATATCATCGCTAGGAATAAACTTCATGGGAAGAATTTTAAAAAGAATGATCATCCCAATGAGAGATCCTATAGCAATTCCCCAGGTCACTTCCTGGTGTACTAAAGCTCCTTTTAAAGCCTTTTCGTAGATCTTTTGCGTTTTATCATTAAACGCATCCCCTATTCGAGAAAGAAAATTCTTGTCGTGACGAAGACGATGTCCTAAAAAACGGCTAGCTAACATTGGGGTTAAGGTCAAAGAGATGAGGCCAGAAATCAAAATGGAAATCGAGAGAGTGACAGCAAACTCGCGGAACACTTTCCCCACAAGCCCTCCCATAAAAACAAGAGGAATAAAACTTGCGATTAAAGAAAGGGTCATTGAAAGCACAGTAAAACTAATTTGTTTAGCTCCTTGAAGGGCTGCATAAAAGGGTGGATCTCCTTGCTCGATGTGACGCACGATATTTTCAATGACCACGATTGCGTCGTCGACGACAAATCCAATGCATAAGGTAAGGGCAAGTAGAGAGAGGTTATCGAGACTATACCCTATCCAATACATGGCAAAAAATGTTCCGATGATAGACATCGGAAGAACGATGGAAGGGATAATCGTATCCGCTGCTCTTCCAAGGTAAACATAGATAATTGCAATCACTAAAATAAGGGCGATAATCAATGTCCATTCCACGTCGTGAATGGATTCTCGAATGGAGTCGGATTTATCAAAAATGCTGATTAAAGAAACCGATAATGGAAGTTCTTGCTCAATCGTTGGTAAAATTTTTTTTATGTCATCGGAAACTTTCACCGAATTGGCTCCAGGCAATCTCTGAACAGCCAGAACAATGGTTGGTTGGTTTTTTTCCCCTTTTACATAGCGAAAATAGGATTGATCTTCTCTTGGTCCATTAGTGACTTCTGCTAGATCTTCCAAACGAATAAAGGAGCCATCCACTTTTTTTACGATCAATTTGCTATATTCATCTTTATTCGTTAGCTGTCCTTTTGCATTCAAGGTAATAAGGTTTACATCCCCTTCTAAACTCCCTGAAGGAAGATGGGGATTGCTATTAATGATATTTTGCTTGATTTCTTGCATTCCCATTTCTTTCGCAACAAGAGCCACGGGATTCACTCGAATGTCGATTTCGTGCTTCGGTCCATAAATTTCTACATGAGCCACCCCATCTATCATGGAGAGCCTTTTGGCAATGATTTGGTCTCCGTATTCATAAAGTTCTGGCAAGGTCATCGTTTCCGAAGTCAATGCTAAATATAAAATGGGATCTTGAGAGGGGTTTTGCTTATAATAGGTTGGTTTCGTTTTCATGCTCGTAGGCAAATGAGGTGTTGCCCGCGAAATGGCGGCCTCAACATCTTGAGCTGCAGCGTCCATTTTTTTTTCGATATCAAACTCCAAAGATATGTGAGTGCTGCCAGAAGTACTCGAAGATTTTACTACCTTCAAACCTGAAATAGACATAAATTCTTTTTCTAAGGGGGAAGCTACCGTATTTGCCATCACTTCAGGACTTGCGCCAGTTAAGCTGGCTTCGACACTAATTACAGGATAATCTACATTGGGCAAATCACTGACTGGCAACTGATAGAAAGCAACCAATCCCGAAATCAGAATGGCTAACATCATCAAAGTCGTAGCTACAGGACGATGGATAAAAGGGGCCGATAAACTTTCCATTTATTTCTCTTCATTTGTATTGGTCAAGTTTGACTCTGTCGCATTGGGCCCAGTCGTATTTACCTCAGTCACTTCACTCAAATTTGACTCTGCCGCATCACTCAATTTTGGCTCAGTCGCTTTACTCGCATTATTTTGAATCATCACTTTCGCACCTGGAACCAAGTTAATCTGTCCATCCGTAACCACTTTTGTACCAGCTGGCAATTCTTCTGAAACTACGATTTCATTTTCCGTATTGTAGATAGGGTGCACAATTTTTAATTCAACGGTGTCATCGGGTTTTAGAATATAAATATAATGTCCTTGCTGCCCGATTTGTACTGCCGCTGAAGGTAATAAAGTTGCGTTGGAGAGCTCTTTTAATTTTAATCGAACATCGACATATTGCCCGGGCTGTAATCGTCTATCTTCGTTATCGATTACACCTCTTAGCATTATGGTGCCCGTAACAGGGTTTACTCCAGGTTCCATAAAGGTGAGTTTTCCTGACCCTTTTTGTTCCTCTTGAGTTTCCACTTCTATATCCAAATCGGGGGTTTTTTGAACTGCCACCAATACTTGCTCTAGGAACTTTTCTGGTAAATAGAAATCCACAGTGACTTTATCCATTTGTACAATCGTTGCAAGAAGGTCCCCTTTTTCAACAGAATTGTTCACCCCTACTTTTTTCTCTCCCAAAATCCCTGAAATTTTAGCGTAAATTTTGGAATCGGCAACATCTGACCTAGCAAGGCGTACTTCTGCGGCATCTGCTTTGATTTGCGCCTCGTAAGCAGCTACATCTTTTTGTAATTCATCCAAAGTAAGCTGTGTAACAAACTCTTTATTTCCAATAGAAAGATATCTCTCTAATTTTTTCTTAACAAATTCCAAATTCGCTTCATCTTTCAGAAGATTTGCAAGAGCAATTTCGAGCCTATCTACAGCAGATCCAGCACCAAATCGAAACAGAAGCTCCCCCTTTTTTACATAAGATCCTTCAGGCACAGGGGCCTCTTTGAGAGTACCAGACTTTTTAGCCTTGACGTCTACAGTAGCGTCTGCGGTTAACTTTCCTATCGCTTGCAAATATACAGGAACGTCTTCTCGTTTTACCTCACCAACCAGAACCGGAACAGGAGGTTTTTGCATCGTTTGCCCTCCTGTAGAACAGGCTGCAAAAAAAGATAGTAAAAACAAACCGACTGCGAGTTTAGTCCCAAATTGGAGTTTTGCAGCTCCCTCTTTATTCTTTCTTGTTGATTGCATTACCGATTTGAACATTAAAATCTCCTTTAGAGTGGGGATTCAACAGTGGCTTGTCCCCACGTAACATCCCTATTGCATGGATCAACCTTGCTAATGATAAAATCCAAGCTGTTTTGGTCTGGATATATGAGTTTCTTGCATTTGTCAAAGTTCCTTGAGCATTGAAAAGGTCATCAAAGCCACCAATACCTGCTTTATAATTGGCCAGCGTCACTTCATACGTCTTTTCTGCGTAACTTAATAATTCTACCGAAAACATATAGGTTTTATAAGCTGTATTGAAATTATAGTAATTGGTGGCTACATCTAAAGAGGCGTTTAAGCTCGCTTCCTTGTAAAAAGCTTTTTGTTCTTCCAAATCAAAATAGGCCTTTCTTATCCCTCGTTCATAATAATATCCATGATACAAAGGAGCCGTTAAAATTAAAGCCCCTTGCGTATGATAATTTTCCTTTGGAGTCAATCCAGATCTACGACCAACGGTCCATTCAAAGTTCAATCTTGGCCATCCATCAGCTCGCGCTCTTTGTAAACCTTGCTCTTTTTCTAGAACAAGGGCGTAAGAAGACCAAAGGTCACTTCTTTGGGTTTGAGCTTTATCAAGCAACTGGTCCATATGAAAAACAATTTCTGAAGGAGCAAAATCTGGAGATAATTCCTGGGGATGAATAGACAGCATCATGGGCAGAGCTAAAACCGTTTTTAAGTTGCTCATAGCCACTTTTTCATTTCCTCTGGCAACTTCCAAAAGAAGCTCATTATTGACATATTCTGATTTCGCTTGAAGAGCATCGGAGATATTTTTGATCCCCGCTTCATAATGGGCTTGAGCAACTTCAAAATTGAGTTTTGTGTCTGCAAGATCTGCTTCTCTTGCGCGAATAGTCTCCACCGCATTGATATAATCCGTATAGGCTTCCACGGTGTCTAAAATGACATCCTGAACCGTCCAATCTCTCAAAAAATCTGCGGATACGTAATCAAAATAGGCGCTCGACTGCGTAGCTGCTCTCACCCCAAAATCAAAGACTAGATAAGTTAAGAGCAGATCTTGGTTGTAGGTTGTCAAAGTACTACTATTTCCTTCCCCTTGAATCGAGCGTCGATTGTAATCTGCAATCCCTATATAATCTAAGTGGGGATCATTTGTACTTAACGTTTGCTTATAATTCCAATAACTATACCAAGCACCCGCCCAAGTTGCTTTTGTTCTTGGGTTGTTACAAACAGCAATCCCAATCATCCTCTCCAATGTAAGCGTTTCCCCTTCTATAGGGATTTCCGCGTAGATTTGGCTAATGGAAAAAAGGAGCAAGAAAACGATATAGCCAATAAAAGTGAAGATTTGCTTTTTTGAGTTTACCAAAGGGACAAAGTTAAAAAATTCTTTTCGCATAAAACTTCTCGGATATATCCCTCTAGCCTTCGAAAACTTGATGAAAAATTGGATATACCGAACGTGATTCAAAAATTGAGCTTTCGCATCAGCGAGAAATCCAATTTTTGAACCATATTCGGTATAATCCAAGCAATACTATCTTTTTTCACCCCAAAAATCAAGAGGTATTCAAACATCGGGATTATACTGCATGCAAATAAAACTATTCGTCAAATGAAAGATTAGATAAAAGACTTCTCAAATTTATTATTGTACAGTCCCTAAATAGCACAAGAAATACGCGTGCTGCGATAAAGCTCCAAAAGAGCAAGAACTCCCAAAACAATAAAAAATAAAAAAACATACGATGGGATTGGATATTGCCAAGTAAGAGCCATCAAAACAAACATTTGAAGAGTAGTGGAAATCTTTCCACATATAATAGAGCGCAATTGGTAATTTTTTAACATCCCTTTGACGGCAAGAAAGCCTCCAAAAATAACCACTGAAAAATCGCGGCATAAAAAAGCGGCTATCTTCCAAGTCTCTAATGGTTTTTCTGAAAGTAAAACAGACAGAGCGACAATTACAAAAAATTTATCCATAAGAGGATCTAAAAAAGCACCAAATTGCGAAATTTGTTTTCTTCTTCTGGCTAAGAAACCATCTAAGACATCGGTCACCATCGCAGTGAGCACCGCAATAGTTCTTACTGTGGGGTTTCCAAAAATGAAAACAAAAGCCAGCGGCATTCGAGTAAAGGACAAAATATTCGGAAATGTTAACATCCAATAACCTGAGTTTTGTATTTTTCTTCGTCTGATTTTAGGATTATACCCGTCTTTTCGCTAAAACACCAGGGAAATAGAGTATTGAGTCAGTTCTTGAAAGAGTTCCCCAATTAGATTTGTTTGCATCTTATCGCTACGCTTTAACTTCTGCGAGAATTTCGGGTAGAGGCTTAGACTCCTCCGGTTCCAGAGAAGAAATCTCATTAAATTGCTTCCCTAAGGACTTCACAGCGTAAATCCATACAAAAATCACTGCCGTTAAAATGACAGCAATGTAAGGTGCACTTGCAGAAAGGGATGCGAAAAATATCAAAAAGCCTTGTAAAACCGCAGATCCTCCCGATTTCCCAAATCGGGAACCAATTCCATCAATGGCCGCTTTACCTTTTAGTTTCCACTCATGGCTAAGAGGAATAAAAGCCATCTCTTTGGTTCCATCAAATACAGAATATTTCATCGCTTTGCTTAAAGTGTTATGTGCTCCCCCAAAAAACACTGCAATGGCAAGAGGAGTCATTCCAGAAACTGCAATGGCAAAGGTGGATAATTCCTCTTGCCAAAACATAAAAATAAAAAAGCCAGCGCTGGTTACTAGTAGAGTAAGAGGGGTAATCAAAGCAGTCCATGTCCACCCGTAACGGCCAATCATAAAGGCCATTCCCATCGACATACATGTAGAAATGATTCCAACCATTATAGTGACTTCATTCAGACAAATATTAAATCCTTTTGGATCTGGATACAATTCATGAAGTTTATCTTTCCAAATGACCTCCACCACGTTAATGGAAAAGTTATATCCAACAACGACAGCTGCAATGCAAAGCAAATATTTGGACTGTGACAGATATTCAAAGCTTTCCTTTATAGACATTTTCTTCTTCAGTTGGACTGGTTTAGCCGCTTTATGAATGTCTTCATAGTCAGGAACGTTTAACACTTTGCAATTCATCCAACGAAAAATAAGCATTGTCAAAATCCCTAAAAGGATCGCAATGGTGATAATCGATATTAACGCTTGCTCCCAAGCATCGTTCCCAAACGGAATGGAAGGATTGAACTCAATATTTGAAAAATAGAATCCTAAACTTCCCGCTAAAATGGCAGCAACGTTTGAAAAGACTCCCAAAAAACTATAATAATAACGAGCTTCTGAAATTTTGGTTACTTCGTTAGCAAACCCCCAAAATAGGACATGCATGACAATGCTAGACCACAGTTCGCTCATCACATAAAAAATCGTAAATGACCAATTTCGAAAGGCAGATAAAAATCCGGCACATCCTGGTGGTAAAATCGTTTGCAAATAATCAGCTGTTTGGTGTGGGTGAATAATATCCCTTAACGGATAAAGCACATACGCAAAAAGAGCGAATACACATAGAAAACCAGAAATCATGATATAAAATACATGCTCTTGCGTAAATCGATTCGAAAGCTTAGTAAAAACATAGGTCAATATCACTGCCATGGGCAGCATAAACCAAACTTTAATAAAGGGAATCGCTTCAGCTCCCGAGGCTACAGCCGTGACTACCACTGTATCTTTCAAGTTGCGAAGGAGGCTATAGTTAAAACAGATGAAAAGGAGCATTAGTGACATGGGGGCAAGCTTAGCCAGGTCTTTTTTATTCAAAAAAAAACCTAGATACCCATCCGGGTTCGGTTTGAGCTTGCGAATGAGAAGACATCAAAGTTTCCTTTAGTATGAAGATATATTATGACAAAAAATCACAATTTTTTCAATAAAATTATACTTTTACAGTAAAGAAATTCTAAAATTAAAAAAATATAACTTTTTAGTGAATTTTTCATCAAAAATGTTCTTTATTAAACTGCGGGTTGTTCTTCTAAATAAGAATCTTTCTTTTTAGATGGGTCTTGTTTATCGCTTAAGGATTCGAAAGTCATTCCTGCGGTTAAAACTTGAAACTGTTTTCCAAGCGATTTTACAGCGTAGATCCAAATTCCTAAAGCAGCTAGAAGAAAAACGGCTACATAAGGGGCACTCATTGCTAAAGATCCAAAAATTAACAAAAGCCCTTGGTGGATCACAGCCCCACTGGACTTTCCAAATCGATTACAAACTCCGTCTATGGCAGTTTTTCCTTTTATTTTAAGCTGTGAATCCAGGGGTACAAACGCCATTTCGCGAGTTGCGTCATATACTGTATATTTAGCTCCTCGACTCAAACAATTTTGGACAGTTCCAAAGAAAGCGGTCATAGCTAAAGGAGTCATCCCCATCGGCAAAATCCCCAAGATACTTATGGAATCCTTTAAGAAGAAAAAGCCAAAGAAACAAATACTTGTAACAAGGAGGATGACAGGGGTAATCAAAGCAGTAAATGTCCAACCAAATTTCCGGATTGCGTTGCTGGTGATGCAAAAGGAAGTCACCGTGGCTATTATTCCAATGATTGAAGTCACATGGTTCATATACATCCCATAGGAGCTAGGATCGGGGTAGAGTTGACAAACTTGATCTTTCCAGAGAACTTCCACAAGATTGATGATCAGATTGTAAGCTACAATAATGATGGCAATGCAAAAAAGATACTTCGATTGAAAGAGAATTTTGATATTTTCCCGCATCGACATTGTCGATTTTTCATCTGATTTTTGCTTTTCCTCTTCCGAATAAAATCTTGTGTCGCTCAAAACCTCTCTCTGCATCCATCGGAACAGACCTAAGGCGATAATTCCACAAAGAATAACCAAAGTTACCAAAATGAGGAGCGTTTGATCCCAAGAACTGGTTCCATAGGGGATATTAGAATTGTATTGATGCTTACAACACATTGCTGAAAACTCTCCAGCAATATACCCTGAAAAATTTGCTCCTATGCCTAACATCCCGTAGAATCGTTTTGCTTCTCCGACTCGTGTAATTTGATTGGCAAATCCCCAGAACAACAGGGAAAGAATGATATTGCTCCAAAGCTCAGACATGACATAAAAGCTAGTAAAGAGCCAATACCGAATCATTGCAACAAACCCTTTTCCACCCGCAGGCAACATTTGACTCAATCTGTCAGCAAATTCATGACAATGGCAGCTTTCTCGATAAGGGTAAGCAATGAAGATAAATACAAAAAAATAAACGAGAAACAAGGATATCATCACATAAAATACCTTTTCCGCCTTCATTCGATTCGATAGCCGTGTGAAAAGGTAGGCCATTAATACGGAGCCAGGAAACATGACCCAAACTTTCACAAAAGGAATGACCTCTGCTCCGGAAAACTTAGCAGTTACCAATAAAGTATCTTTTAGAGTGCGCAAAACATTGTAATCAAAATAAAACAGGAAAAACATCAAAAGCAAAGGGAGGAATTTCTTAAGTTCATAACGATGAACAGGCCAAAAAAAGGCCCTCATCCCGCTAAAACCTAACTCCTCTTTGCTCGCCATATACCTCTTTTTGTAAAAATGAAAAGCTTTTGAGGAAGTTGCAAAACTTCCATTTGTTTGACAGAATCGTCAAATTTTTGAAGGGGCCTGGTGATGTTATAAAACAAAGTTCTCAAGCGAATACCACACTATTGGTACCTTTAGAAAATTTATACCAGATGGGGCAATTTAATTCAACACGCAAATTGTAACCTACAAAAATAGAAGGATTAAAAGACTAACAAAAATTTAATTATTATTTTTTTATCGAATGAATTTTTGGATAAGTATTCAAATTTGAGGTAAGTGATCACGTATTGCTGAAATCAACGCGACGCTTTACCCCCATTTTTATACCGTTCGGTATCCTTCGACAATGCTTCAATTCCTGGCAAAGTTCCCTTCTCAATATACTCAAGAGAAGCCCCTCCTCCCGTAGAGATGTGCGTAACTGCGTCTGTGAGGCCCATCGTTCGAAGTGCTGCTATCGAATCCCCTCCTCCCACAACGATCGTAGCATCGATAGATTCTAAGGTTTTCGCAATTGCTTTTGTCCCTTTTGCAAAATTTGACATTTCAAAGACGCCGACGGGTCCATTCCAAAAAATTGTTTTTGCTTTTTTAAGTTCTTTTGAGAACAATTCGACCGTTTTTGGCCCAATATCCATTCCTTGGTACCCATTTGGAATCCCTTGATGCTTTTCCACCACTTTTGTTTTTGCCTGGTTCTGGAAGGCGTCGGCTACCATGACATCTTCGGATAAAAGTAGCTTGATCTGCTTTTCTTGAGCATGTTTTAAAATGCTTCTCGCGACGTCGATACACTGCTCTTCATAAATGGAATCGCCAATAGGAATCCCTTGAGCTTTAAAAAAGGTATAAACCATCCCTCCGCCTACCATAAGGGTGTCTACCTTCTCTATCAATGACTCGAGAACGCCGATTTTTGTTGATATTTTTGCCCCTCCTATGAGAGCGCAAAAAGGTCTTTTGGGCTGAGAAAATGTTTTTCCTAAATAATCGATCTCTTTTTTTAACAAATAACCTGCTGCAGCTTTGCCAGGAAACTGTTTTGCTACTCCAACAATCGAACTATGTGGTCGATGGCTAGTTCCAAAGGCATCATTGACATATAGATCCCCCAATTCTGCTAATTTTACAGCAAATTGCGGATCCTTTTCGGGGTGTTCTTCCGCTTCGTGAAAGCGCAAATTTTCGAGAAGTAGAATTTCCCCTTTTTTCAAATGGGAAGCCAGCAGTTTTGTTTCGTTTCCAATACAATCTGGAGCTATCTGTACCGGTTTTTTAAGAATTTTTGATAAGTATCTAGCGCAAGGACTTAAGGACATCTCTGGGCTTTTTTTACCTTTCGGCCTGCCCAAATGGCTCATTAAAATAAGTGCGCCCCCCTTTTCGAGCACATAACGAATCGAAGGAAGAGCTGCTTGGATTCTCGTATCCTCGGTGATGTTCCCCTGTTCATCTAAGGGGACATTGAAGTCGACCCTCATTTGAACTTTTTTTCCATCCACGTTCAAATCTTCTATTGACAAAACATCCATGAGCAGAAATATCTCAAAAATTTTGTTTCTTTGCAAACCAAAGTTCGGTATAGTTACACCGAATGCAACTTGACTAAAAATGGAAACAACACAAGATTATTTCAATTATTCCGAAATAGACAAACACAACATGAAATTTGCCATGAGCCTCTCTTTTGGCGTTGGCATTCTCATGCTTTTTCTAAAAGTATATGCATATCAATTGACCGGATCTACGGCAATCATGTCTGATGCTGCTGAGTCGGTCATTCACATTTTTGCCATTGGATTTGCTGTTTATAGTATGTGGTTTAGTCTAAAACCCCCTGATGAAAACCATCAATACGGGCATGAAAAAATCAGTTTTTTTTCTGCAGGCTTTGAAGGGGCAATTATCATTTGTGCAGCATTTTACATTTTATACGAGTCGATCTACAAATGGATTTTTGGATTTGAGTTGGAACGAATC
>Ga0206882_1086_pt1 | contig 17073 bp, 14 predicted proteins | sample Alteio_BWOrgCont_4_FD_152908 | JGI IMG/M metagenome (GOLD analysis project Ga0206882, IMG submission 152908) | Enriched cells from forest soil in Barre Woods Harvard Forest LTER site, Petersham, Massachusetts, United States -... | ecosystem: Environmental > Terrestrial > Soil > Temperate forest > O...
GGGGGGCAATCCATCATTATTTTAAACGTTCGTCTTACGTTTTATTAGCTTGTAAAAAAATTGAAATGAAACTTTTTTCGATGTTGGGTTTAAAAGAGTTGGATAAAACTATTAACTGACGTACTTTGCTGTTGCTTTTGCGAATCAACCAATTTATGCTAAGCAAACTCTCAATTATAAATCTATTTCTTTATGAAAAAGAACTCATTTAAACAACAGTTAACTAAACTGACTCTTTTTATTGTATTATTTTGTGTTGTCAATAGCACAGCAATTGCCCAGGGCAAATTTAAAGTGGGTATTGCAGGCTTAAACCACGATCACATTTACGGCATTTTGAGTGAATATAGAAAGGGAAACGTTAATATTGTAGGTATAGCCGAGCCTAACAAACAACTTTGGTCGAAATATCAAAAGCTATTCAACCTGCCCGATTCCTTGTTTTTTTTGGATCTGAAAACAATGGTTACCAAACGTAAGCCGGTTATTGTATTGGGCTATAACGCCGTTGCAAACCACCTGGATATTGTGGAGATTTGTGCCCCGCTGGGTATCCAGGTTATGGTGGAAAAACCGTTGGCGGCTACTTTGGCCCAAGCCAAACGGATGGAAGAGCTTGCCAATAAATATCATATCAAAGTATTAACCAATTACGAAACCACCTGGCATCCATCAGTACAGGAAGCTTACAACCTGATCAGCAAAGATAGTATCGGCGGTATTCGTAAAATGATTGCGCATGATGGTCATCAGGGGCCGCGTGCAATTGGCTGCAGCGAGGAGTTTTTAAGCTGGCTTACCGACCCGGTTTTAAACGGTGCAGGCGCTTTAAATGATTTTGGGTGCTATGGGGCCGATATGATGACCTGGCTAATGCATGGCCAAAAACCAATCGCGGTATACGCCATTGCAAAACATTACCAGCCAAAGGTTTATCCAAAGGTTGAGGATGAGGCAGATATCGTAATTGAATATCCAACAGCTACCGGGTACATTGAAGGATCATGGGATTGGCCGTTTTCTATTAAAGACCTGGAGGTATTCGGCGAAACCGGTTATCTGCATGCAATTGATAAAGATAATTTGGTAATGCGCCGGCGAGAAAACATTAAAAGTGTAAGAGAAGTTAAGCCGATACCTGCGCCACAAAATGAAGCCGTTCCTTATTTCACTGCTGTTTTAAATAAAGCCCTTAGCGGCGACGATGACCGCTCTTCATTGAAATACAACATGATAGTAATGGAAATTTTGGATGCCGCAAAAAGGTCAATAAATGAGGGAAAGCGAATTATTTTATAATAGCTTTATCCTGTAAAATTGTATTATTTTCGCAGTAGTTAATGTTATAAAATAAGCGTCAATATTATATGTTAAAACCATTTATTACCTCATTATTTCTTTGTATTTGGGGTTTATTTTTTCAGCAGCAGGCCATTGCACAGGCAAATGATGCTGCCATAATGGCCCGCAAGCAGGTGCCTGTTTTATGCTATCACCAGATACGCGACTGGCGGCCTACCGATTCAAAAACCGCGAAGGATTACATTATACCGCCGACAGCATTTAGAGAGCATATTAAAATGCTGGCCGATAGCGGTTATCATACTATTTTGCCCGACCAGCTATATGATTATTTAACAAAAGGCACCGCGCTGCCCAGCAAACCTATTATGCTGACCTTTGACGATACTGACCTTGATCAATGGGAGATTGCCCGCCCTGAATTAAAGAAATACGGGTTTAAAGGCGTGTATTTTATTATGACAGTATCATTAGGCAGGCCGCATTATATGAGCAAGGAGCAGGTGAAAACACTATCAGATGAAGGTAACGTTATTGCCAGCCATACCTGGGACCATCACCGTTTTGACCGTTTATCGCACAACTCATCGCTTAAAATACTGGGTAAGAATGGTAAGATAATCCTCAAACCAACCGATGATTGGGTTACCCAATTAGACAAGCCAACAAAACTGCTTGAAGAAATAACAAACAAGCCTGTAAAGTATTTTGCTTTTCCATTTGGTGTATGGAACACTCAAAATCTGCCCGAATTACACAAACGCGGGTTTAAACTGGCTTTTCAATTAGCTGATAAACGGGATGCTAACGATCCGTTGATGACCGTTAGAAGGATATTAGACAGCGGTTACTGGAACATAAAAAACTTTAGCAACAGCGTGAGACATAGCTTTTAGGCCCCCTGCCTCTAAAGGGGGAACGAATATTTGAAAGGCTAAAGGATTACTTTTCGCCTTTTTGTTTGTTAGGGTTGTCTTTCTTCTTTTCCTGAGTTTCCTTATAGGCTTTGCTTAAGCCGGTATCTTCGCCTGTGTTTTCTCCTAATTCATCCTGGTGCAAGTCTGAATCGTCGTTGTGTGCTATGGCTTGCTGGTCTTTTGGTTGGGGGTGTTCTGTGATTATCATGACTTTGTATTTACTTATAAATTAGAAACAGATGAGTTACAAGTCTGTTTTCATATATCATCAATTTTCACTCACAACTGATAACTCACTACTCATAACTGATTTCATTATCTTTGCGCTATGCAACGCAACCTGCCGGCATATAGCGAACTAATAAAAACCGAGGCGAAAAACCTGGGCTTTTTGTTTTGCGGTATAGCCAAGGCTGAGTTTTTAGAAGAAGAAGCCCCGCGCCTGGAGCAATGGCTAAAAAAAGACATGCACGGCGAAATGAAATACATGGAAAACCATTTTGATAAGCGCCTTGATCCGCGCCTACTGGTTGATGGCGCTAAATCGGTTATATCCTTAGGGCTTAATTATTATTCGGATAATGCACAGATTGACCCTTTAGCGCCAAAAATATCCAAATATGCCTACGGAGCAGACTATCATTCGGTTATAAAAGATAAACTAAGACAGCTACTGCAAATCATCAACGAAAAAATTGGCGAAGTTGGCGGTCGCGCGTTTGTTGATTCGGCGCCTGTGCTTGACCGGGCCTGGGCAAAAAAAGCAGGCCTGGGCTGGATAGGTAAAAACACTAATCTCATCAGTAAGCAGGTCGGTTCTTTTTTCTTTTTGGCGGAACTGATTGTAGATATAGAACTGGAATACGATATTGAACCTACGGCAGACCATTGCGGCACCTGCACCCGTTGTATTGATGCCTGCCCTACCGATGCCATTGTCGGCCCTTATGTTGTGGACGGCAGCCGGTGTATATCCTACCTTACAATTGAGCTAAAAAATGAGATACCCGCCGAATTTAAAGGCAAAATGGATAACTGGATGTTTGGCTGTGATATTTGCCAGGACGTTTGCCCCTGGAACCGCTTTTCGGTATTGCACAATGAACCCGCTTTTGAGCCTCATCCCGAATTGCTACATTTAAATAGCGCCGACCTACAGGAAATAACCGGGGAAGTTTTTCAAAAGGTATTTAAAAACTCAGCGGTAAAACGGGCTAAGTTCGAGGGGTTAAAGAGGAATATCCAATTTATAAGCACGAATAACACGAATTAGTGTTTTATAATCCCTTCTTAAACTTATCGGCCAGCAACTTCAGCATATCCTCATCTACCGGTTTTGCAGGTTCTTCTTTCTTTTTATAAGGCTGATTATCGCGGTTATCATTAGTATGCACCTGGTTTATTTTGGGGGAATAAGGCTTCGCAGGCCCCCTGCTTACAGCCGGTTCAACGGGCTTTGGCTGTGGGGCAGGTTTGGCTTGGCGTTCGGCCTGGCGTTTGGTGTTCCAGCGGTTAAATATTTCTTCCAGCTTGCGTTTGGTATATAGCGGGAAATCGCCCTGCATCATCCATGAATAATAGCTGGGTTCGGCGGTAAATATATCCTCTACCCTTTTGCCTTTATGCTTGCCAAAATTAAATACCTCTTCGCCGTTTTCATTATAGGCCAGCCTTCCCGCAAAATCAACGGGGCGGTTTAAATTAGTAAATTGGTGCAGGGCCTCAATATCATTTATAACGGGTTTTGTTTTATTCCCTTTCTTATCTTCCCATTCGGTATCCGCGTATTTTTCTATCTGCGCCAGCAACACTTCCATAGTCGCGCGGGTATCCGCTTCGGCCGAGTGGGCGTTGATGATAGCTTTATTACAGTAGAACAGGTAGGCAGCCTTTAGCGTACGCTGCTCCATCTGGTGAAATATATTCTGCACATCCACAAAATGACGGTTCTCCAGGTCAAATTGTACACCCGCGCGTAAAAACTCTTCGGCCAGCATCGGGATGTCAAATTTGTTAGAGTTATAACCCGCAAGGTCTGTATCTTTCATAAAATCAGCAATCTCCTGCGCCAGTTCTTTAAATTTGGGCTGCCCTGCTATATGCTCATCGTATATACCATGTATCAGTGAAGATTCCAACGGAATGGGCATACCGGGGTGCACGCGCCATGTTTTAACATCCTCCGTACCATCAGGATTTAGCTTTATAACCGATATTTCTACAATACGGTCGGTGCCAACATTGGTGCCTGTAGCTTCCAGGTCGAAAAAAGCCAACGGTCGTTTTAAATTTAATTTCATTATTAAGGTTATATAGAAAAGGCTGTAAAGGTTGTAAAAAGTTTCAGCAGAATAAATTATTTAGCATTAATATTTCCGTTTTTAATTTTAATTTCATCCGTCTGAATCTTTCAATTGGTATATGAAGAAAAACTTACTCCTTTTAGCCGCCCTGCTATTGTCAACTTATGTAATGGCGCAAGATTTCACCTACGGAAATATCAGTGGAGCCGAAATTGACATGAAAAAGTATGACAAAGACACCTCTGCCCATGCCGTTGTTTTAAAGGAATTTGGCGAATCGAGGATAAACCCGGATAATGAAGATAATATAAGGTTGTATTATTATTATCACGTAAAAATTAAAGTGTTTGACAGTAAGGGATTTAATAAGGGAAGTATTGAAGTACCCATTTACTCGGGAGATAATAATATTTATGAAAAGGTTGACGATATTAAAGCCACCACTTATTATATTGATGATAATGGCAACTCACAGAATATAGGATTAGATCCTAAAAATATCTTTACTGTTAAGCAGGATAAACATTGGAGCATAATTAAATTTGCTATGCCAGGCATGCGCAAAGGCAGTATAATTGAATATAGTTACCGGTTGGAGTCGCCTTATTTTTTTGAAACCTTTAAAACATGGCATTTCCAGGATGACATACCAAAAATATCTTCGGAATATACGGTGCATATCCCGGCATTTTATAACTATAAGGTTACCCTGGTTGGCGGATTAAAACTGACAAAAAATATAGGGGTGGTAGAGCCGGATTGTTTTAGTTTAAGGGGACAAAAAAATCCATGCTCAAAAATAACTTACGGGCTCAGCAATATTCCTGCATTTGTTGGAGAGGACTATATGACATCGCCCAAGAATTTTTTATCTGCCCTGTATTTTGAGCTGGAAGATTATACCAGCCCTTATACTTATGCAAAAGAAAAAGTTACCAAGGAGTGGAAAGATATTGATCAGCAGCTTAAAAGCAATGAAGATTTTGGCGGTGAACTTAAAAGGAAAAGCCTGTTTAAAGACCGGCTAAAAGATATTATAGCCGGAAAAACAGATATGGACAAGGCTAACGCTATTTATACTTATTTGCAAAAATGGTTTAAATGGAATGATTATATTGGTATTTACAGTACGGATGGTATCCGTACCGCGCTTAACTCGCATACCGGCAGCGTAGCCGATATTAATCTTTCATTAGTAGCGGCTTTAAATGAAGCTGCAATACCAACAGAGGCGGTGATATTGTCCACACGTTCGCATGGAAATATAAATACGCTCTATCCCACCCTGGGCGATTTTAACTATGTTGTGGCAAAAGCCAATATTGGCGGTAAAAGTTATTTGCTGGATGCTTCAGACCCTCTTTTACCGTTCGGCATGCTTTCGCTTGAATGCCTGAATGATAAGGGACGAGTTTTCAGCCTGGATAAGCCGTCCTACTGGATAGATCTGAACACTTTAAACCAGCGCCAGAATGATACCTATACTTTTGACCTCACCTTACAGGAAAATGGCAAACTAAAAGGCACAATGATACACTACTCATTAGGTTACAGCGCTTATGAAACCCGCAAGGCTATAAAAAAGTTTAATTCTACCAGTGAGTATGTTGAAAATTATGCCGAAAAGCGCCCTAAGTTTAAAATACTGAAATCAGAAATATCAGGTCTGGATAGTCTCGTGCTGCCCCTAAGCGAAAAATATGAAGTGGAAATAAGTATGTATGACGATATGAACCACGATCAGTTAGCTTTTAACCCGTATTTCTTCAACAGGAGGACCATTAATCCATTTAAACTTGCCGAACGTGACTTCCCGGTGGATTGGGGTATGCCATCAGATAGCCGTTATACGGTTACTGTTCATTTACCCGCGCAATATAGCGTTGAAGCGCCCCCAAAAAATGTAACCTACTCGTTGCCAAATAATGGTGGCCGTTTTATAACTGATTTTGAAGGAGATGCACATAGCTTTACCTTTAGCTATGTTACCCAGTTTACCAAATCAATTTATAATCCCAACGAATATCCTTTCCTGAAAGAGCTTTATAATAAAATTATATCGGCAGAGCGGGAAGAAATGATATTTAAAAAGAAACTATGAGAACGGCAATTTTATTTATAAGTCTCCTGGCGCTGACATTTAAAGTAAACGCGCAGCAAACTTATGAGTATACTTCTATACCAAAGGATATGTTGCCCTATGCCAGCGCAGTAATACGCGATAAGGAGGTTAATGTTGAGGTAAAAGATCTGGACAATACCGATTATCGTATTAAAACCGCCATAACTGTATTAAATAAAAATGGAGATGATGTAGCGCATATTGCTATTTTTTATAACAAAAGCACTATTATAAAAAACATTAAAGGAATAGTGTATGATGAATTTGGCAAGCAAGTAAACAAATTTTCTGAAAGCGATTTTCACGATGAAAGCGCCGCACATGATTTCTCGCTTTTTGAAGACACAAGGGTTAAACATTACATACCGCCGGTTACGCAATATCCATACACGATTGTATATGAATGTGAGATGCGTTCAAAACAAACGCTTTATTTTGATGACTGGAGCCCAAATTCGTCGGCGGCCACAGCGGTTGAAAAAAGCAGTTATACATTTACGTGTAAACCTGATTTTAACATCAGGTATAAAGAAACGAATATGCCCGCAAAGGTGGCCATTGGTACGGATAAATCCGGGTTAAAAACCTATACCTGGCAGGTAAACAATTTGAAAGCTTTCAGGCCCGAGCCTTTCAGTCCGGACAGGATAAGTAATTTGCCCGGAGTAAAAATAGCGCCCGAAAGATTTGAGTACGAAGGGATAAAAGGGTCGTTTACCAACTGGCAGGAATTAGGGAAATGGATATATGATAAGTTATTATTGAACAGGCAAAACATTCCCGCTGAAACCGCCGAACATATAAAGGATATTACTGCCAATATTAGCGACCCCAAGCTAAAGGCAAAAAAGATATACGAATATATGCAGGGTAAAACGCATTATATCAGCGTACAAATTGGCATTGGCGGATTCCAGCCTTTTCTGGCATCAGACGTTGATAAGTTAAGCTACGGCGATTGCAAGGGCCTGGTAAATTATACCCAGGCCTTGTTAAAGCTGGTAAATATTGATTCGTATTACTGCATTGTTAAATCGGGCGACCGGAAAGTTAATGCGCTTAGCGACTTTGCAAGTATGGATCAGTTCGACCATGTAATTTTATGCCTGCCTTTTAAAAATGACACTACATGGCTGGAGTGTACCAGTCAAAAAATACCTTTTGGTTTTTTAGGGACTTTTACAGATGACCGCACTGTGCTGGCCTGCACACCTGCGGGTGGAAAACTGATGCATACGGCAAGGTACGATGCCGAAGCTAACTTACAGGTACGCAAAGCCAATTTTAGTATTAATACAACGGGTGAGTTAACCGGCACAATGACAACCACATTTAAAGGCACTCAGTATGATAACCGTGATTATATGTTCGACGAATCGCAGGTTGAACAAAATAAAATGATACAAAAGGTATATGATATAAACAACCTTACCGTTCAAAAACTGGATGTAAAACAGGATAAGGGTGCGCAGCCGGTAACTACTGAAAATATTCAGTTCACCGCACGTGATTTTGGTACAGACGATAATGGTAAAATGCGTTTCCCGATAAATCCGGTCAACAGGATCGGGGCGCCCCCGCGCCAGGTACTTAACCGCTTAAATGACGTTTATATAAATGATGGCTTTACCGATGAGGATGAAATAAGTTATATCCTGCCGCCCGGTTATCACTTACAGCGGAATACTTTAAATGTGTCGCTCAACAAACCATTCGGAAAATACACAGCGACTATAGCGGTAAACGACGGGCAGTTAATTTATAAACGTAAACTACAAATAATTGACGGTACTTATAGCAAAGACCTGTACCAGGACCTGGTTGACTTTTATGAGAAAGTTGAGGAAACCGATCGTTTAGCCTTTGTGCTAACTAAATAAATCAACTAAAAATAATTATACCCAGCAGGATGCCTACGACCATAATCACGTATAAAAGGATCTCGGTGCCGGCAAATCTTTTATATTTCGTCCAGAAACCGTAACTTTCTTTTTCTTTGGGCATAACGCTGCAAAGTTATCCAATTAAGTTAAACTTACCACAAAGTTTTCAAACCCAAAATATTGTATTGATCTATATGCTTATCTTTAGTAATAAATATAAGGTCCCGTTGTATTGCCTGCCAGATCAGCATCCTGTCAAACGGGTCTTTGTGATTTGTTAAAGCAAGCTTATGGTAGGTGGAACATTCATCAGGAGAAAGTGGCAATGGTTGAAATCCGGTTTCTGAGGATAGTCCAGGCAATTCAGAGGGCAAAACACCTTTAATATTTAATTTGCCATTAGAAAATTTTAAAGAAATTTCCCAAAAAGTAACCGCACTTACAAAAATAGAATTATCGTTGTTATCAAGTATTTGCTTTACAGTCGAAGATAGTTTTTCTCTTTCAGCAATTGACCAAATAAATGCATGAGTATCGAGCAAATATTTCACAGCCCTAAAAATTCTTCTTCTGTCATTTTAAAATCAGGACCGAAAGTAAATGTAGCTTTTCCTTCTAAAATACCTAATTTACGTTTGGGCTGCTGAGGCAATTCAGGAAGAAAATAGCCGATGATTTCTTTCTTTTTGCCAAATGTTACCGCAATTTTTTCACCCTCTTTTACTTGGTCGATCACCTCAGAAAAATGAGTTTTAAACTCTCCAACAGTCATTGTTTTCATAGCCTTATATTCTTATACCAAAGATAAATAATACTTGTCAACTTGTCAAGTAAATTATAACGACTATAAATAAATATAAAGCAAGGAAAAAAACTGGCGCAAGAAAGGTAATTACGCCGTCGGCTTATCTTCGCTATGCAAATTATGGCTGATATGGTGGTGGTGCAGCTTAGCGTCAATAGCAGACGGGCTATTGTTGGCATATGCGCCATAGCCGTTAACCAAAATACCTTTCAAATTATATTTGGGTGATGAAACGGCATATACTATTGATGTGTCTGCCGGGTTGCTTGCACCTTCAAAACGATAAAATTCATCAATTTCAAATTCATCGGCGGTCATTTGCAGGTCTTGCGACTTATCATCGACGGTATCACCCTCAAGGCTTAAATTTGCGGTATATCCCCGTTTCATCAGGTCGTTAGTGGCATCCACTAAAGTTTCATAATTTTTCATGGCCGATCGTGGCTTAAATAATATGCAGCATAACACTGCGTTATTACTTAACCTGCGATCTGTATCGTTTGTTTGAAATTAGTGGAAACTTATTATACGCTCCTGTTAATATCCCACGCTTCAAGGTTGTCGGCCACCTTGCGTATAAATGAACCGCCCAACGAGCCGTCGACTACGCGGTGGTCATAGGATAAGGACAAAAACATCATTTGGCGAACCGCAATCAGATCGCCGTCTGCTGTTTCAATAACAGCAGGCTTCTTTTTAATAGCGCCCAGGGCCAAAATAGCTACCTGCGGCTGGTTAATTATCGGCGTACCCATTAAATTGCCAAAAGTACCCACATTGGTAATGGTAAAGGTCCCATCCTTTACATCATCGGGCAGCAACTTGCCTATACGTGCCCGTTTAGCAAGGTCATTAACCGATTTGGTTAAGCCGATAAGGCTCAATTGATCGGCATTTTTAATAACCGGCACTATAAGGTTGCCGTTTGGCAGGGCAGTGGCCATACCAATATTAATAGCGGCTTTTTTAATGATCTGTGTGCCGCTAACCATAACATTGATCATCGGCAGGTCCTTGATAGCTTTTACAATAGCTTCTATAAATATCGGTGTAAACGTAATTTTCTCGTTTTCCCTTTTTTCAAAGGTATTTTTTATCTTTTCGCGCCACATTACAAGGTTAGTCACATCTACTTCAATAAATGAAGTAACGTGCGGCGAAGTTTGCTTGCTCATTACCATATGATCGGCAATAAGACGGCGCATCCTGTCCATTTCAATAACCTCATCTCCCGCCGAAAGTGAAACTACCGGGGCAGGCTTTGGTTTTGGCGCTTCGGCAGGTTTTGGTGGTGTACCAGGTTGCGGAGCGGCTACAGGTGGTTCATAAGCCTGTCGCACGGGCTGAGGCTGCTGTACCGGCTGCGGCGGTTGATCCGCTTGCGCTTGCTGTACAGGTGGTGTTTGCACGGGCGCTGCTGCCGGTGTTTGTTGTACTGCTGGTTGCGCTTGCTGTACAGGCGGCGGCTGAACGGGTTGTGCCTGTTTTACCGCTTCTGCAGGTTGCGGTTGTGGTGCAGCCTGTACCGGTGGCACCGGTTGCGGAGCAGGCGGATATAGTTGCTGTGGCGGCACAACAGGATGTTTTGCTGGCTTCGACTTTACGTAATTCAACAGGTCGTCCTTGGTTAAGCGGCCTTCCATCCCGCTTCCGGGAATTTGATCCAGTTCGGCAACACTTATCCCTTCCTGTGTGGCAATATGTTTTACAAGTGGTGAATAAAACCGTGACGCATTTTTAAAAGCAGATTCATTATATTTAACAGGCGGTCGTTTTTCTATTTGATCAATGCCGGGAATAGCAGGCAGAGGTTGTTGCGGACCTGGTTGTGGTTGGCGGGCAACCGGTTGCGGTGGTGGAACCTGTTGTGGCGGTGGTGGCGAAGCCTGTTTCGGCTGCGGTGGCGCGGGTTGTGGTGCGGGAATTGGTTGTGGTACAACCTGCGGTTGTTGTGCTACAGGTTGCGGCACAGGTGCAGCTTCCCCAACTCCTTCTATTTCAAGTATAGCCACAACAACGCCAACCTGTACAATATCTCCTTCTTTACAAAGCTGTGCAAGTAATTTTCCGGCTGTTGGTGATGGTACTTCAGAATCTACTTTGTCGGTAGCGATTTCCATTACCGCTTCGTCGGCTTCAATATAATCTCCTGGTTCTTTAAGCCATTTAATTATGGTTGCTTCCGCAACGCTCTCCCCCATCTTTGGCAGTAACAGTTGGTATTTAGACATATAAAGGATATAGTTCGACGTGTAAAATTAGATATTTTGTAAACTATTTTTCAACATCCTTAAGTAAAGTATTCAACATAAATAATGCCGTTGTAGCGCTTCTTTCGATGTTTTGCTGTCTGCGGTTGCCAAATGTGAATTTCTTTATGACGGATTTTTGGGCAGATGCCACCGCTATCCACACCGTTCCTACAGGTTTGTCGGGCGTGCCGCCGCCGGGCCCTGCTATACCTGTAACCGCTATGGCATAATCTGATTTAAAATTTAACAATGCGCCTTCTACCATTTCTTTTACCGTTTGCTCGCTTACCGCGCCATATTGCCATAAGGTTTCGTGCTTTACACCCAATATGCTTTCCTTTAATTCGTACGAGTAAGATACCGCCCCGCCGTAAAATACTTTTGACGAGCCCGCATGTTGCGTAAACAAATGAGAAATATATCCGCCTGTACAACTTTCGGCAACTGATAGGGTAAGCCCTTTCGCTTCCATAAAGTTCAGTATTACTTTTTCAAGTGGTATATCTTCATCAGCAACTACAAAGCTGCCTATCCTTTGTTTTAATTTGGCGGCAAATTCATCTACCTCTTCTCTTAAAAAAGTTTCATCATTGCCATATGCACTTAATCTAAGGCGAACCTGGCCTAACTTAGGCAAATAGGCAAGTTTTATATATTCCGGCAAACTATCTTCAATATCAGCTATCCGCTCAGCTAAAAATGATTCTCCTTCACCAACTGTTAGTATGGTTTTGTGAATAATAACAGGCAGTTTAAATAAAGCTTTAATTTTCGGGATCACCTCCTCCTCCATCATATACATCATTTCAAAAGGTACGCCGGGCATAGAAACATATACCTTTCCCCCTTCGTTAAACCACATTCCGGGGGCCGTGCCGTTTTTATTGATAATTACCTCGCAGTTTTCCGGCACTTCGGCCTGTAGCTTATTTATTGCCAGCAAGGGCCTTTTATACCGTTCAAAAATCCGGGTTACATTACTTAAGGCCTCCGCATTTTCAACCATAGCCACACCGAAGTATTCGGCAAGTGTTTTTTTGGTGATATCATCCTTTGTTGGGCCAAGTCCGCCGGTTATAAAAATTATATCAGCCCGTTTTGCAGCCTCGGCAAGCGCTGTTAAAATATGTTCCCTTTCATCAGATACCGATGAAATTTGTTTTATCCGGATGCCCGCGTTATTTAACTGCCCGGCCATCCATGCCGAATTGGTATCAACAATTTGCCCTATTAATATTTCGTCGCCTATAGTAATTATTTCTGCAAGCATTTTATTGAAAAATTTGGCTACTGGTATAGTCGCTCCTTTTGGTTAACTTTAAGTCTTGTAAAATTTCCGCATTTACGCGTAAGGTAACATTATATGATTTATAATATCCAAAAGGAAGCCATGAAATAGCAAGGGCCCAGCAATGCAAATTCCGGTTAATTGTAAATGAGGTTGCACTGCTTAGCTGGCGCGCCCTCAAATCAAAGTTGGTGGTATAGGCAACTTTCCATAGGTCGGTCAGCCTTACATCCCCCGATATCATCAATGTATTTGTATTGAATGTATTGATAACATTATTAGTGTAACTAAAACTATAGTTTAATGATATGTTATAAGGTATATTAAAGTCAACAAACGCATTTGGATCGTTATTGATCAGTGCAAGTTTTGCAGCCTGCTCCGGGTTCATATTTTGTAAAGTGTTTGGGGCAGGCAGTACCTGCGGATGAAAAACCTTGGGATTTAAACTTATACCTGCCGAAATACCAAAACCGGTTAATGTGGGCAGCCGCCCATCCTGCCAGGTATAACGATTAACCGCTCGCGCATAACGTACCAATTGGCCGTTTGAAATGGAGTCGCCTACAGCAGTTTCATACGGGTTAAATGTACCGTTAAAACTAACGTTCAGCTTATTATTAAGAAACGAAGTATGTCCTGAAATTGCTATGGGCGATAATCTGAACGAGTCGGCCGCGAAATTGTAAAACGTACTAATAGAAAGATCCTGCAGCAGCGATATTTTTTTAGGTACAGTAGAGGTATCCGTACTTTTAGGGCGCACTTTTGCTTCCAGGGAATTATCTAAGCTAAGACTTATGCCTGCCTGCCTGCCACCCGAAGGGCCACCATAAACAGACTGATCAAAAATTGAATATCGCTGGTAAACAACCGGGTAAGGAATGGTAGCAGTGCTTACTATTGATTTGTTAAAACCATAATTAAGGCTGGTGTAATCGGGACTGTAATTAAAACTAATAGTGGGTGTCATTACGTGCCTTATCGCCCGTAACCATCCGTCATTAAATGTTAATGTACCGTATAGTTTGGTTGAAAAGCCGGCGCTTGCCGCATAATTGCCTACCCGCTGAAACCCGGGCACTGTATCTGTAACCAGCGAATCGGCGCGCGCGTAGTGCTTCCTTATCGATTGAAAATACCACCGTTCTGTATAATTCAGCGAGGTATTAAACTGAAAATATTTAAACACATTTAGGTTTAAGCCTATCGGGATACTGTGTTCCAGGCCATTTTGCATTTTTCTAAGTGTACTGCTTTCAAAAAGTTGCGATTCCGGTATAGCGTTCAATGTGTTTGTGCCTGTCAAATTATAGCCTATTGTTATTTTTTGATACCACTTTTGTTCCGTTACCCTGTCTTTTGAATCAAAAGGGTTGATGGTTGCCATACTGAAATTAAAAGTGGGTAACTGTAATGTAACTGTTTTATTGGTCAGGTCCTGGCTATGCGAAAGGCTTATGGTAAGATTAAATGGTGTTCCCGCCCAGGTCCTGCCGTAAGCAATACTCGAACGCAGGTTATTTTGCGTAAGGGCCTGCAGGTTATACCCTACTGATAAAGGGTTGTTTTGATAAAAAGTAGAAGTACCTGCATTTACCGAGGCGCTGAATGTACTGCCCGGGTTAGCGTTAGGGTTTTGGGTATGTGACCAGGTGATATTAAAGTCGCGGGTCGGTGGATCGCCAGCCAGGCCATAATTATGTGAGCCGTAGCTTAGGGTTAAAGTACCGTTGTACCTATAGCGGTCCTTGTAATCCAGTGTGCTGGTTAGCTCATATGATCCGTTGGTAAAATAGGTACCCATTGTAGTTAAGCAGGCATAGTCGCTTAATCCAAGATAGTAACCAAAATTCCGCAGGTAAAAGCCTAATCTTTGATCCTCGCCCGGCTCGGGAAGTATAAAACCTGAGGTACGCGTGTCCTGCTTTGGAAAAAATCCAAAAGGTATGGCTAAAGGTATCGGCACGCCTTCAATTTCAAGATAGGCGGGCCCGGAAATAATTTGCTTTTTCTCGCCTATACCTTTGGTAATTACAATACCAAAATCAGGATCGGCCTTACTACAGGTAGTGAAAATAATATTCCTGTAGGCAGCTTCATCGTCATTTAATTTTTTTATCTCTCCATGTGTTATATAATTTTCCTGCTGCTGTGTTTTTGGGTTCCATACATGGCCTTTCTTGGTATCGTAATTAAATAAAAGCGAATCAGACTCAAGGGCGTCTTCCTTTCCCTGCTTAGATATGGGGCGACCCACATAATGCTTAGTTTTAGGATCAATACTCCCTTTGGCAAATAACAGGTGGTTTTTTTTGTCTACCCGTATATAATCAGCGTCCAATTCAAAATCTCCATAGGTAACCCTTGCTTTACCATACAAATAAGCAAAGTCGCCAACGTAAATTGTCGAGTCCTCTGCAGTAGTTACTACTTCCGATTCAAGGCCGCCCTGGTTCTTTTTTGTAGTATCTTTACCCACAACAATGGTTTTTTTGCCCGAAGTTGCCGAAGATTTCTTACCTTTAGATGGCTGTTTGCTTTTAGTGGTATCGCGCTTTGTAGTATCTGTGACAGGGTTATTGCTATTAACATTGCTTTGGCCCCGGGCAGTTAAAACATTTACCATTAAAATAATTGCAAGCAGAAAAAATAAGCTAATGAATTTCAAAATAGATTATGAATAGTATTTTTGCAGATATTGTTAACAGCGTTCAAAAATAATGAAAAATAAGGCATTGAAAAGATTGATTTGTGGATTGGCGGCATTATTACTATGCTTTTCTCTTTCATCGTTTAAATTAGTTCCCACCGTAAAACAGGATACCCTGGTGAATAAAGGTTTTAAACTTAAAACCATAATCATTGATCCCGGCCATGGCGGAGAGCACCCCGACGCAAAAGGCCACTATTCTCACGGCGCTTCCGGCGATTATTCGCATGAAAGAGATGTAACGCTTGCAATAGGCTTTAAATTGCAGGCAGCCATAGAAAAAGAGGTGACCGCTGTTAAAGCGATAATGACACGTACTACCGATGAGGATGTCGACTGGCAAAAACGTGCTGATATAGCCAACCAAAACAAGGGCGATCTTTTTATCTCAATACATTGTAATGCCATGCCCGATAAAAAAGTACGCGAAAAGGTGGGCACAAAAAATCATAAGGCTGTTTATAAAACAGTTTCTATACCCGACCATACGGGCCGGGGGGTTTTAATGCTTGTTTACGGGCTGCCCCGTTCTAAAGAAGAAGATAATGCTATAAAACACACACAAATAGCCGCCGAAGAGGAAGAAACAGATTCTACACTTGATCCGAATGACCCGGTTACAGTTATTTTAACCAATGAGTACAAAAAAAAGTTTCGTAAACAAAGCATAAATATTGCAAACCTTATTAACAATGAATTTGTTGAGGTTGACGGCAGGCATAGTAATGGCGTAATAGAACAAGGCGTATTGGTACTATGCCATAGCGCGATGCCATCGGTATTGGTTGAAACAGGTTTTATTGATAACCCCGACGATGAAGCTTATTTAAACTCAGAAACCGGGCAAAATGAGATAGTAGCGTCCATAGTAAGGGCCATTAAAAAATACCGGGACGAAGTTGAACAGGTAGTTGAACAGTAGTGATAGAGATTAGTTAATTAGAGATTAGTTGGTTTGGTTGTTAAATACCTCGGCCTAACATAGTGTATCTCAATCTCTAATCTCCAATCTATAGTCTCTAATCACTAACATGAAAATATCAAACGAAACTAAAATAGGCGCGTTTACAGCTATTGCGATAACTATCCTGATATTAGGTTATAGTTTTTTAAGCGGAAATGATATTTTTTCGGGCAGCAATAAGTTTTATGCTATATATAAAAGTGTTGAGGGTTTGTCGGTATCTAAGCCGGTTTTGGTAAACGGCTTCCAGATAGGCAGGGTTTCAAAAATGCAACTGCGCAATGACGGGCATACCGTTGTTGAATTTAAGGTTGATAAGCAATACAATGTTCCTGTAAACACATTGGCAAAACTGGTAAGCACCGATTTGTTGGGCGGGAAAGCTATAGTTTTTGAATTAGGCACCAGTAAAGAATATGCTGAAAACAAGGATACTTTACGTGCCGATGTGCAGGGAAGCTTAGCCGAAAGCCTGCAGCCTATTCAAACAAAGGCCGAAAACCTGATCGCTAAATTAGATTCGT
>Ga0206882_1088_pt1 | contig 16878 bp, 18 predicted proteins | sample Alteio_BWOrgCont_4_FD_152908 | JGI IMG/M metagenome (GOLD analysis project Ga0206882, IMG submission 152908) | Enriched cells from forest soil in Barre Woods Harvard Forest LTER site, Petersham, Massachusetts, United States -... | ecosystem: Environmental > Terrestrial > Soil > Temperate forest > O...
GAGGAGCAATGTGTGATAAATACTTATTTTCGGAAAAGTCGATGATATCCTCTGTAGATAAGGACCCCAAAATTTCATGAACCATTTCTGGAGTCAAAACATTTATATTAGACCAAGAAGTAAAGTGATCGGGCGTAGGTGGTTTTTCTGATTTTACGTAATTCAGGCATCCAAATAAAACAATGTCATTAATTATTTTTTTAATGAAACTTTTATCGCCATTAAAATTTCCATTCAGGAGTTTAGAATCTATTTTTTTTATTTTATCTAACAGATCCGCATCAACAAACAACTCGAAAGGCGCAGAATTGTGATATTTTTCAAATGTGACAAGTGTATTTTCTAAATCTGTTTTTGTGGGAACAATTTCTTTAAATGAAGCGAATTTATCAAGATATCCTGGAATGAAATCTGACAAATCATTATTCGAACGAGAGTCGGAAGGAACTTCTTTCTCGTTATCAGATTCATGAAAAAAATTAGTATTTAAAAAATTAGATTGTATATTATTCATATCAAAAACTTGTTTTTATTATTAATAAAAGAAATTATAACATGAATTATAATTAAATATCAATTGTAACTTTGTTTAAAATATTATTTATTATTAAAAATTTATATCTAAGAATTGACAGTAAAATATTTAAACACTATGATACTGGGATTTTATAAGTGATTGTATTTCAAAAATATGTCTACCGAGACCCTTTTAAAAAATCGAGAATATAAGTACGGCTTTGTAACTGAAGTCGAAACGGAAACTCTTCCCAAAGGTTTGAGCGAGGAGAAAGTCCGTGCTATTTCCGAGAAAAAGGAAGAGCCGCCCTTTATGCTAGAGTTTCGGCTTAAAGCCTATAAGAAATGGCTCGAAATGAAAGAACCAGATTGGGCGAATATCGGTTATCCTCCCATCGATTATCAAAATATTACTTATTATTCAGCTCCTAAAAAGAAGGCAAAATTAAATAGTTTAGAGGAAGTAGATCCTGAAATATTAAAAACATTTGAAAAGCTGGGTATTCCGATCGAAGAGCAAAAGCGGCTATCCAACGTAGCCGTAGATCTGGTATTTGACTCTGTGTCCATTGGGACTACTTTTAAGAAAAAGCTCGAAGATGCTGGTGTAATTCTTTGTTCGATTTCCGAAGCGGTTCAAAAATATCCCGAGTTGGTAGAAAAGTATCTAGGATCTGTAGTTCCGATAGGAGACAATTTCTTTGCGGCATTGAATTCTGCCGTGTTTACAGATGGATCCTTTGTGTATGTTCCGAAAGGGGTTCATTGCCCCATGGAAGTCTCTACCTACTTTCGAATCAATGATAAAGAATCGGGTCAGTTTGAGAGAACGTTGGTCATTGCGGAAGAAGGATCTTATGTCAGCTATTTAGAAGGATGCACAGCGCCGGCTTTCGATACCAATCAGCTCCATGCAGCTGTAGTTGAATTGATCGCACACGAAAAAGCAGAAATCAAATATTCGACGGTGCAAAATTGGTATTCAGGAGATGCAAACACCGGAGTAGGTGGTATTTACAATTTTGTGACAAAGAGGGGGCGGTGCGCGGGAGATCATTCCAAAATCTCATGGACGCAAGTAGAGGTGGGATCTGCTATTACGTGGAAATATCCCAGTTGCATTTTGCAAGGGGATCATTCGGTAGGAGAGTTTTACTCCGTTGCTTTAACAAATGGTAAAATGCAAGCAGACACTGGCACCAAAATGATCCATCTTGGAAAAAACACTCGTTCCACCATTGTTTCCAAAGGAATCTCAGCTGATAGATCGCACAATAGCTATCGGGGACTTGTCAAAATCGCTCCTCGCGCAGAAAACGCAAGAAATTATACACAATGCGACTCGATGCTAGTTGGGAACCAGTGTTCTGCCAATACGTTTCCTTACATTGAAGTGGCAAATGCTTCCAGCCAAGTAGAGCATGAAGCATCCACCTCCAAGATCAATGAAGAGCAATTGTTTTATTTTCGATCAAGGGGTATCCCGCAAGAAGAAGCAGTAAATATGATTGTCAATGGCTTTTGTAAACGGGTAATGGAAGAGCTCCCTCTGGAGTTTGCTGCTGAAGCGAAACAGCTCCTTCAACTAAAACTGGAAAATTCTGTAGGCTAATATGTTAGAAATCAAAAATCTCTCCGCTGTCGCGAATCAAAAACAAATTCTTAATGGTTTTTCTCTTTGTGTAAGCAAAGGGGAAATCCACGTGATCATGGGACCCAATGGAGCTGGAAAATCGACGCTCGCAAAAGTATTAGCAGGTCATCCTGCCTATGAAATCGAAGAGGGAGAAGTGTGGTTTAAAGGGGAGAATTTGCTCGAATTGGAACCAGAAAAAAGAGCTCATGCGGGTCTTTTCATGAGTTTCCAATATCCAGTGGAAATCCCTGGGGTAACCAATCTTCAGTTCCTTAGAACCGCCTATAATTTGAAGCGAAAAGCCCTAGGAAAAACGGAACTTTCGGAAGAAGATTTTTCTAAACTCATGGACGAAAAAATGGCTTTAATGGATATGAAATCAGAATTCAAAATGAGAAATGTCAATGAAGGATTTTCTGGGGGAGAAAAGAAGCGAAATGAGATTCTCCAAATGGCCATATTAGAACCAGATCTTGCTATCCTAGATGAAACTGATTCGGGTCTTGACATCGATGCCTTAAAAATTGTTGCCAAAGGGGTCAACACTTTAATGCACAAAGACCGAGCGCTCCTTTTGATCACCCATTACCAACGACTTCTCAACCATATCCAACCCCATTTTGTCCATGTGATGATGAATGGAAAGATTGTGCAATCAGGTGGCCCAGAATTAGCGAAAAAACTCGAATCGGAAGGATATGATTGGGTGATTTAAATGGGAAATTTTTCTGATCAGCTGCAGAAGACTTACGAATCGTTGTCCAAAGATTCTGCAAAAAAATTGCGGGGAAAGGCTTGGGAAAAATATTTACAACTCGGACTTCCCACCAAAAAAAGTGAAAGCTACCAATATGTGAAGCTCCCCTTAATTACGCAGGGTCAATATTGTTTTTCCTCTTCCCACGAAATCAAAACGATCGACCCTTACGTTCTCCCCGAATGTAAAAATTCGGTGTTTGTGTTTGTCAATGGCACCTACTCCGAGGAACTTTCTAGAACGAAAGAAATCCAGGACAAAATCGTTTCCATGCCTCTTTCCAAAGCTGCGATCTCCTACAGCGCATTCTTGAACAATCAATGGAATGAATCGGTAAAAGCAGAAAAAGACCCTTTCGCTTTTTTAAATGGCGCTTTGCATTTGGATGGTCTATTTCTTCTGGTTCCCCCAGACTGTATCTTAGATACTCCTGTCCAAATTTTGCATCTGGTAAATACAGGAACGATCCCAACGATTGTACAACCTCGCTTGCACCTTTTTGCAGGGAAAAACTCTGAATCCTCCTTTATTTTCCAAACAAAAGAAGTAGTTCCCAAATTTGGAACGAATCCAACCCTTTTGGGAATCAATCAAGTGTACGAACTTACTTTAGATGAGAACGCGCAAGTAAAAACCACGCAAATCTCTGACCCCTTGCAAGGTTGGCACCTAGATGCATTTCGCGCTACGTTAAAGCGTGCAAGTCGTTTAAAAAATATTTGCTCTACTTCAGGAAGTTTAACGACTCGACACGATTACCGTATCCGACTCGTAGGAGAGCAAGCAGAAGTAGATTTAAAAGGAATCGCCAAGCTGGAAGGTAAAAAAGAAGCCCACACTTATGTCTTTATCGAACACGAAGCTCCCCATTGCCGCTCAAACCAAGAATTCAGAGCCGTTTTGAAAGGGGTAAGCCGATCTAGCTTTGAGGGTAAAATTTATGTGCACCCTGACGCACAAAAAACGGAAGCGTACCAATTGAATAACAACCTCCTTTTAGACGATCGATCGATTGCCTACAGCAAACCCAATCTGGAGATTTTTGCCGATGATGTAAAAGCTTCCCATGGTGCTACTGTGGGGCAGTTAGATCCAGAGCAGCTTTTTTATCTGAAAACGAGAGGCTTTTCTCATGAACAAGCGCAAGAAATCTTAATTGAAGCTTTTTGTAGTTCTATATGGATGTAACCCAAATTCGAAAAGATTTTCCCCTATTGCGTCAATCAATGCAGGGACATCCCTTAATCTACTTGGACACAGCAGCTACTGCTTTAAAGCCCAAAAGTGTAATTGACGCGATGACTAAATTCTACCAAGAGAATTATGGGACTGTTCATCGCGCTGTTTACGATCTCGCCTCGTACTCTACGGAAGCTTACCAAAACAGTCGTCGAAAAGTGCAACAATTCCTAAACGCAAAATTCGAAGAGGAAATCATCTTTACCAGCGGAACTACCGATTCGATCAATCTTTTAGCTAGATCCTTTGGCAAAGCGTTTCTTCATCCGAAAGATGAGATCCTAATCACCGAAATGGAACATCATTCTGGAATTGTCCCTTGGCAAATGGTTTGCGAAGAAAGAGGAGCTATTCTAAAAGTCGTTCCCTTTGATGATAGCGGCAAGCTCCAACTCGATGCCTATCAAACTCTTTTAACCCCCAAAACCAAACTCGTCTCTATCGTTCACATTTCCAATGCCTTAGGAACAGTCAATCCTGTCCAAGAAATGATCCAAATGGCCCATCAAAAAGGGGCTAAAGTCTTTATCGACGGAGCCCAAGCAGCTCCCCAGTTGCCCATCGATGTCCAACAATTAAATGCCGATTTTTATGCTTTTTCTGGTCATAAATTATACGGCCCAACCGGCATTGGCATCCTCTATGGCAAAAAAGAACTTCTCGAAGCCTTACCTCCAATTAAAGGGGGGGGTGACATGATTGAAAAAGTGACATTTGAAAAAACAACCTATAACATTCCCCCTCTTAAATTTGAGGCGGGAACCCCCCCTATCGCAGAAGCCATCGGACTTGGTGCCGCCATCGACTATTTACAGAGCATTGGCCTTTCATCCATCGAAAAACACGAACAAGAATTGCTTCAATATGCAACACAAAACTTACAAAAGATCCCTAAAATTCGCCTCATCGGAACTGCTCCTAAAAAGGGCTCTATTCTCAGTTTTGTCTTAGAGGGAATGCATCCCCTAGATGTTGCTACCCTTCTAAATCTTAAAGGGATCGCAGTTCGATCGGGTCATGCTTGCGCTCAACCTGTGATGCAACATTTCAAAATCCCTGCCATTGTAAGGGCCTCCTTCGGCCTCTACAACACCAAAGCAGAAATCGACGCTTTTTGCGACTCTCTTAAAGATCTGCTTTTGCTTATTTAGAGATGTTGCAAAACCCCAATTTGGTCTCTAAAGTGTATTTTACCTCTAAAATCCCAAAATTTAGATAAATTTATGGATTGTAACTCCCAATTTTTATACTAATATTTGGATTTGTTGGAAAAGTCCTTTGTCATTTGTAAATTAGGAGGATTCAGCCGAAATTTAAGAAATGAAATTACAAGCAAACACAAATATTATTTTTTCGATATAGGGGGCAGTAGTTGCCCAGTTCAATCCGTTAACAGAAAGGAATGACAAGGGCCAACCTTGGGATTGCTGATTTTGTAACCTAAATACCCACCAGCTAGAACCCCAACTGTCGACATTCCTACCAATCTTGCAATATTCATAATAATTCCTATTAATTAGTTAATATATAAAAGAAAGATTAAACAATTTTATAATTTAAAACTGGGGGAACCCATTCCACTTCAGGTACAACATCACCCACATTTGCCAACACATAAAATACACCCTTCATTTACCTATTCCCATGGAATGGATGCTTTCGGTAAGAAGTTCGATAAACCTCATCGTTTCGATGATGGTCTGTTGATTATAAAGCTTAAATCCAAGGCTTATCACAAGGAGAGCCAAGAGGGATTTTAATGGAAGGCCTAAAAACGTAATTTGCACTTGAGGAGCTAAACGATTGGCAATTCCTAAAAACATGTCCGTCATTAAAATTACGATAAGAGCTGGAGCCCCAAGCTGGACAGTGATTACCATTAACTTATTAAAAAGCTCGATTTGAATTTTCCAAAAAGGGGTGTCTTTTGCAAAAAAAGCGGCATTAAATAGAGCGTCCGGTGGAATTATGTCGTAGGATTCTATGATTGCATTAAATAAATAAAAGGGCCCATCCACTGCAAAAAAAAGGACAATCAAAATCATATTGTAGAGAGTTCCAATAGGCGAGGATTGGTTCTGGATGGTTGGATCGTTTACAAGAAGGCTTGCTCCTCCTCTTTGGTGATCGATCAGCATCCCTACGTTTTGTACAATAATAAAAGGGACGCTAATAATAAGTCCTATAGAAAATCCGATGAATACCTCTTTGACCATTAATAGAATGAGCCATGGTGTAAACATAGGAATAGAGTGCAAATTTTTCGCCATTGCAGGCAAAAAAATCACAAAAAGCATAAACGCGAACACCATTTTTACGGGGTGAGGAAGAACTCTTGCCCCCAGAAACGGAGAAAGGGCTATGATAGGTAAAAGACGGCCTAAACCTAAAAATAAAAAACTTAAGAAAGGTTCAAACCCCTCAAGGGTGGACATGGATTTTTCGTAAAAAGAGAGATAATCGTTCATCAATTTTATAATTAAGGAGTATTTATACTCCACTCAGCGAAATGGGTAAAAATATTCATCGAAAAACTCATGATCTGTGCCCCAAGCCATCCGCCCATGATAATCAATGTGAGAACCACCGCAATCAGTTTAATCGTGAAAGAAAGGGTTTGTTCTTGAATTTGAGTCGCCGCTTGGAAAATAGCTACAAGAATTCCAAAAAAAAGGCTGATCAGTATAGGGGGCGCAGAAAGAATCAGGATGAGAAGAAGCCCCTGATAAGCTAGCTGTGTGACTTGAGTTTGAAACATCGTTTTTCCTTCACCCTAAACTAAAAATTTATCTATAATCTTCTTACCAATAAAAAACATCATTGAAATGTATCTACAAGACCTTGAATTAACAGTGTCCAACCATCCAACATCACTAATAAAAAGAGCTTTAATGGCATGGAGATCGTCACAGGAGAGAGCATCATCATACCCATTGCAAGAAGGATGTTAGAAGTGACAAGGTCGATTACAAAAAAAGGAATATAGATCAAAACTCCAATTTCAAAAGCATCTTTTAGCTGGCTTGTAATGTAACTCGGTACAAGAATGATCATACTGTCTGGCTTCAAATTTTCCCTTTCAGCTTCAGGAATTAATCGATAAGCCATCCTGTAATAAAGCGCCTGATGTTTTACTGCCGTATTTCTCTTTAAGAATTCTTGAAGGGGTTGAGCTGATGCTGTCGCAATGCTCATAAAATATTGTGCAGATTCTTTAGAAAAGAAATCTTGTGGGGCATTTGGATTATAGATCACAGATTCTGCAGCATTATACATTTTCAAAGTGGTTGGATACATCACATAAATACTTAACATAAGAGCAATGCCGTTAATAATCATATTCGGCGGCGCTTGTTGCACTCCAAGAGCGCTACGAAGAAGGCTCAGAACAACTACGATTTTGAGAAACGAGGTCAAAATCATGATAATGAATGGAAGGAGAGAGGCTAAGGTTAAAACGACTGCTTGAGTGGCTATTCCAGGCTGTTTTATCGTATCAAAAGCTTTTTCTTCTAGCAACATTTCTCTGGGAGATTTTGTAGGTACCTCTATCCCCTCTTTTCTTAGATTTTTCTCAGTGATTCGTTGTACGTTTGATTGGGGAGCAGTTTGAGAAAATAAGTCTGTGGGAGATACAAATATAAAGGAGATAGCCAGTATGAAAAGTAGAATTTTTTTTACCCATCGCCAATTAAAAAAACTTTGTAAAAAAACTACTTCCATTACCTTTTTCCTCGTACGTGTTCAAATTCAACGCAAAGGCCTAAAGACGCCAACTTGAAAAAACAACTTTGCACCTTAGCATCCATCGCGTCTTTGCGTTTATGGTGAACACTTACTTTTCCTCAATACGTGGCCCAAATCCAAATTTTGCGTCTTATTCAAGTTTTCATAAAGGAAGAAAACGCCCGTTCTAAAATTTCCCATTTGTTATCCAGCTGCGCATTGATAATGCCCCCCTCAGTCTCTATGACACATCCGCCAGATTTTATATCATCTCTTGGGACGATGGAGAGGCTTTCTAAAACATCAAATACTTCTTTTAGTCGTTGTTTATTTTTTTCTAAAGTTAATAAATCTTCCCTGCTAACAAAAATCTTAATTTTTTTGTGCTGAGACACAGCTTTTAAATTGCTCGCAACAATATCGACCACTGTTTCTTTATTCAGTTCCATTTCCCGGCCAACAATTTTTTTTGCGGCTTGCAAAGCTACTGGAACCACTACTCGTGTTACTTCTTCATGAACGTTTTGGATTTCTTTTTCTAATTCTTGGATTTTTTCCACCCATTTTCGAAATCCTTCTTCAAATCCTTCAGCTTGTGCTTTTTCTTTGATTTTTTCTGCTTCTTCTGTCACTTCTTTTACATAACGCTCTGCATCCTCTTTGGTTTTTTTTAACAATTCTTCCGCGGATAAAAGAAGGGATAGATCTTCCGCTTGTATTTTTTTTACTTGTGGAGTTACGTGAATGTTTTCCCCATGGATTAATGAAAAGATTTTTTTACTCAAGATTTTTATCCTCTTTTTCCATGAAGTTTAACGCATGAAGGGTTTGTTGGATTAAAGCTTGCGTTAAGATCGGAATTTCTTTTTCAGAACTAAATTTTTGCAAAACGGTTGTCCTACCCGTATCTAAGATATGGTTAATGTGCCACAAAAGATCTTGCTTTTCCCCAGAGAGTGCTTTAGCAAGCCGAATTAAACCTCGTTTGTGCAAAACTCGCTCTAATCGTTTTTGATCTCCTCTATACTCTTCTATTCCTAATTTTTCATGCGTAAATTTTTCGGGGAGATACATTACAATATTTAAATATTTTAGTCTTAATTTTGATAGGCACTTATAAAGATGTTGTAAATGTTGTTTGTTAATCACTTGCCTTATCTCATTTGCTAGATCGTAAATTCCTAATAGATCTATTACCCTTTCTAATTTTTTTTTAGATAAATAGGCGAGTGGTAATAAGGGTGTTTTTGGCAAATAAGAGGCAGGAATTACCTCATGCACATTCATTTGCTTGGCCAATTCTTCTAGAAAAAAACTTTTTACTGGGGGAGAAAGGGGAATTTCTGGGAGTTCTTGTTCTAGCGCTTGTTTTAAATATTCTTTTTTTTCTTCAGAAAGAGCTTGGAGAAAATAGGGTTGGAGAAGTGGTGAAATTTTTTTCAGAGGCTCAATCATCCAAGAATAATGGATTTTCTCGAGGATTCTTTCTGGCTTCTTTATGGCGGAAGCAACATCATCGGATCGAATATTTTGATCCAACACTTTTTTCATCGTATCTTGCGAAAGAGGATCGAGAATTTTATCTGTAGACCCTTTGTGATACCGATTGATCAATACTCTAAGCATGATAAGTGCTTTCTTTTCCATATCAACGTTTTAAGTGGGGCAAATATACCAAATGCATTTTAGGCTTCCTTGGCCCATTTGAAACACTTACCTATTTTTTGGGGGAGTTTTTTTCGTCTCTTTTTCTTGGGAACCCATTCCTTCGGCACCAGCAAGATCAGGTCCCAATGGCTCTTCCTCTTTTTTTTCATTTCCTTCGGTTTTTGGCTCTTCTTTCGTTTCACCAGTTTTCTGGAGCTGATCTAAGGACAAAGGATGCATTCCAAATAAAGTATGAATTCCTCCTGCATTTGTTAATAGAAGGTGGAATTTCCAAATCATCCAAACAACCACAAGAACTAATAAAAAAATTAACACTAAAAAGGAGAAAAAGAATACTCTAAAAAGTGTTACCGATTCATTTGCAACAACGATCGACCATATACTTTGATACTGTTTTTCTTCCCCAACATTTCTCGATACCTGGCTATAGGGGATTTCCGCATAACGAGCCCTATCGGGAATGACAGTCACGTTTTCATAGTTTAAACTAGGAACGCTGCTTGCAACTAGCCTGCGAATCTTTGGAATGAGCTGTAAATTGGGATCGTCGAGGACTCCGTTATGCTTTACATAAACAGATGCAGTGACAGGCTCTTTAGGAGCATTGGGGTTTAGAAGATTTTCTTTCGGAAAAGAAATCTGAACCTCGGCATCTAAGACACCATCTATTTTTCGAATCACACTTGCAATTTGATCAGATAATCCTGATTGGTATCGAACTTTTTCTTGAAGCTCTGAGGGAACAAGGGCCGATCCTTCAGAAAAAATGGTAAGTAAACTTTTTCCTTTTTTTCTTGGGAATCCATTGGCATTTAGAATGGCCATCGCTTCGACAGCTTTTGTTTCCGGCACACTAATATCCCAAAGCACTTCGGTCTGTCCGCCACCAGCTCCACCCGCTGGTTCTGCCTTCACTTTTGTAGCTTCAATCCCCTTTCCAGCCAAAAAAACACTGATGTCGTTCGCTTCAGGCTCGGTCAAATCATGGACGATCGTTCTGTTCGAAGAACAACCGGTAACCAAAAAAAGCGCAAGAAAGACAAATATGCAGAACGGAGAACTTAAAGATCGCATTTATACCCCTAATGGTTAGATGCAAATTTGTGGTATTTTTTTTAGCACCGAATTGGAGTTGGAATCGAAACCACAAATTTGATCCTATCATACTTGTTAAGTTTTTAGGAATCTAATGTTTTTTTTTATCCTCTCTGGTATAATATTCGAATTTACAAAGTTGGAACTATCTATGGCCTTAACCAAATATAAAGAAGGAAGTTTGCAAGAGCTTTGTGCAATATCCTTTCCCTTAATGTTGTCCTCACTTTCTGTGATGGCAATGTTATTTGTCGATCGTCTTTTTCTTGCTAAATTCTCTTTGGAAGCTTTTAACGCAGCTATCGCCGCAGGTACCTTAGGTTGGGCCTTTATCCTTGGGGCATTGGTACTTACTAGCATCTCACAAGTGTTTGTAGCCCAATATTACGGGGCAGGAAGAACAGAGAAACTAGGAGAACCAGTCTGGCAAATGATTTGGCTTTCTTTGGGGATGTCCATTGCTTTTTTCCCGCTTGCACTTTTTGGAAGTGATTGGTTTTTTGGGTCTTCTCCTGAAACAAAATTGCAAATGGAATATTTTAAATGGTTGATGTTTTTTGGATCCAGCTATGCCATGTACGGAGCCCTTTGCGGCTTTTTTGTAGGCCAAGGCAAAGTCAGATTGATCACTCTGATTGCTTTTTTAGCTAATTTCGTAAATGCTGGTCTGGATTGGGTAATGATTTTTGGAATTCCAGATCTATTTCCTTCCCTCGGTGTAAGAGGTGCAGCCATTGCCACTTGCACAAGTCAAATGTTTCAAGTGGTGGTCCTTTTTTATCTTTTTCTCAAAAAAGAAAATCGGGAAACTTACCAAACATCGAATTACAAGATCCATTGGGATGCCATGTATCAGTGCATTCGAATTGGTTCTCCTGCAGCGATCTTTATGACTCTTGAAATTCTCGGCTGGGCCATTTACTACCAACTTATGGTCGACATCAGCGAAAAACACATCACCGTCGCTGGTATTTGGCAAAGCTTAATTATCCTTTTCTGGTTCATTACCGAAGGGGTGCAAAAAGGAATATCGACTCTTGCAGGAAATTTTATTGGAGCTGGGAAAAGACATTTGATCCGCTCTTCCTTTTTTGCGGGGATTAAGATTCTCCTGCTCTTATTTACATCGATTTTGGTACTCATCATGGGATTCCAAGAAAAAATTGTCGAATACTTTTTAACTACTGCAGAAATAAGTACGATAGACGAATATCGGGATGCGATCTTTTTTTGTACAGTAACGGGTGTTCTCTATATGCTTTTTGAAGGGATACGCTATCTTATTGCTGGGATTCTTACTGCGGCAGGGGATACTATGTTTCTTCTTGCAACAGGCTGTATTTCCATTTGGATTTTTTTAATTGCCCCTGTATATTATATCGTAGTTAAAAACGGCTCTAGTATCGAAGTTTCCTCGCTCATTTGTACCGCATACGCAGGTCTTGCAGCTTTCATCAATTTTGTCCGTTATAAACAAGGAAAATGGAAAACGATAGTCATCACCGCTTAGTAGGCTTATCAAAAATGGACTTTGAATCTTTCCCTCTTGCAGAATCTTTAGATGTAGAAATTGTAATGCATCGAAATGCCCATTTTGGAGGGAAATTCGAATTCATGCTCGAATATTACTTTCAAGAAGGAAAAGGAGTTCAGGAAGATTTCAGTTTAGAAAGAATTGAAGAACTTGGTCTTATAGAAATAGAGATGCAGGAAGATTTAACGAATCTATTGCTGTCTGATGCTGAAATAGACATGGTTCAACAATCTTTATCTACCTATTCTGAAATCAGAGAGGTGTATGAAATTGACAACCCAAAAAACAAATTTCCCCTATTGATTTCCAACCTTATTTTAAGTGAAGAAGAACATCCCCTTCAGGAAATCGAAGCCATTGTTAAAGAAAAACGGGCCATTGTACCTTACCTTCATAAACTGATCCACTCCGATAAATTTTATGATCCCCTCTTTCCTGGATATGGTTACGCCCCCCTTCATGCATTTGAATGCCTTGGAAGAATCGGAGATGTATCTAGCATTCCTTTGCTTTTTGAAAAAATTGGATCGGGAAGTTTCCTTAACGAAGAAACGATTTTCCAAGCTTTGAGAGCATTTGGAAGTTCCGCAGAAGAATTTCTTCTAAAAGTTTTGAAAGGCAAACCCCTAACAGTCGACAATGAAAGAGCTGCGATCGCTCTTCTACAGTTTGAAGAGAATGAAGCCTTTGCAAGATACTCACTGGAATTGCTTCAGGACCCAGCTGTTTTAACAAATCCAACCTTGACTGCGTATTTAGTGCTTGGGTGCGAAGGATTGCAAAATCCAGAGCATCAAAAAGAGTTTCTTCTTCTCTTAAACAATCCTAAAATCCCAACGATTCTGCATGAAGATATTCGTGCTATCGCAAGACATTGGTTTCCAAATCTTAGGATATGATTTTTGAGAAAAGCTCAGAGGCGTTGTAGCTTGACCTAACAAAAGGTCCGCAATACATGTGTTTGATTCCAATGGATTTACCAAAATCTGCATATTTTTCAAACTGGTCAGGGTGGATAAATTCTTTGACTAAAAGTTTATGACGTTGTGGTTGTAAATATTGTCCGATAGTTACAATTTGGCAACCTGCATTGGCCAAATCATGTAGTGTTTCAAAAATTTGCTCCTCTGTTTCTCCAAGTCCTACCATAATCCCTGATTTAACCCATATTTTTGGAGAGTGCTTTTTCACATATTGCAATACAGACAAAGTTCGGTCGTAGGTGGCTTTATGCCGAACTCGCGGAGTTAAAGAACGAACAGTTTCGATGTTATGATTAAAAATCTCTGGATGGGCCTCTAAAATAATATCGATCGAAGAGTGTTTCCCTTCAAAATCCGAAGTTAGGACTTCGATAGTCACTTGGGGATTGATCTTTCGCACCTCTTTCATAATTAGGCTAAGGTGTGCAGCGCCGCCATCGGGGAGATCATCGCGAGCCACCATGGTGATGACAACATGTTTTAAACCTAATTGCTTGACCGATTCGGCCACTTGAAGGGGTTCTTCTGGATCAAGCGATTTGGGCTGTTTAGAAAAATCGATGTCGCAAAACCCGCAGTTTCTTGTGCATGCTTTGCCCATAGCTAAAAATGTGGCCGTTTTTTTTGACCAGCACTCGAATCTGTTTGGACATTTCGCCTCTTCACAAACGGTATGTAACCCGGCCGTTCTCATAATTTTTTCTGTAACTGCAAGTCCATCTCCTGAGGGGAGGGAGCGGTGAAGCCATGAAGGAAATCGCCCCAGGCTTCCTTTATCGTGATTTTCCGGGAGTATATTTAATTTACCCAAGCCGTTTCCTCGGTGGTAAGTGAAGGGGTGTCCCTAAAGCAACAAAGGCCGATTCCATCCACAATTCTGCATAAGTGGGATGAGCATGAATGGTTTCTGCAATGCTTTCCATGGTAAGTTCGTTTGCAATGGCAACAGCCATTTCTGCGATGAGCGTGGTCGCTTCGTATCCAAAAATTTGTGCACCAAGAATCTGTCCTGTGGGTTTATCAACAATCACTTGTGCAAACCCTTCGGTATGTTTGGAAGCTTGTGCTTTTCCCAAAGCTTGAAAGGGATAAGAGCCAACGATAGGGGAGTACCCCATTTCTTTAGCCTGCGCGAGGGTCATCCCCACAGTTCCTATTTCTGGATCGGTAAAAATCACAGAAGGGATAGCATTATAATGCATTCTTTCATTTCCTCCAGTAGCATTTTCCGCAGCAATGATCCCTTGATGTGTCGCAACGTGCGCAAGCCACCATTTGGAAGCAATGTCTCCTACTGCAAAAATGCCTGGTACTTCTGTTTCCATCCTTTCATTGACTTTGATGATCCCATTTTTTTCTGGAACAATCCCTGCTTTTTCCAATCCAATGTCTTTGGTATTTAGGCTTCTTCCCACTGCAACTAACGCAATTTCTGCTTTGACACTCTCGCCTATGTTGGCTTCCACTCCATTTTTGCTGGTTTGTAGAGATTGCACATTCACATTTGTTTTTATTTGAATTCCCCGTTTCGTGAAAGATTGTGTTAAAGCAAGGGAAATCTCTTCCGCTTCCATAGGCAAAATTCGAGGCAACAATTCCAATAGGGTCACTTGCACTCCCAAAGAATTGTACAAGGAAGCAAACTCGCAACCGATCACCCCAGCACCAACAATGATAATCGATTTGGGAAGTTCTGTCCGATTTAAAAGGGAGGTGGAGTCCAAAATCTGTTTCTGATCGAATGGAAACGCTTGGATTTCCCGTGGTTCTGATCCAGTCGCTAGGATGATATTTTCTGCGAAGATTGTTTGAGCATCTTTTCCCTGAATTTTTATTTCCTGTGGAGAAATCAACCTTCCATATCCCGACAGTAGTGTGATTTTGTTCGATTGGACCAATCCTTCGACATTCTTTCTCATTTGAGAGACGATTTCGTCCTTTCTTTTCGCCATGGCCTCGTATTTAAAGGAGACCTTTTCCACAAAAATTCCGAATTCGTTAGATTTTTGAATTTGCCGATACAACTCCCCATTCGCAATCAAAGCCTTGGATGGAATACATCCTCGATTCAGACAGGTGCCCCCCACTTCAGCTGTCTCAATCAAAGCAACCTTTGCCCCTTTTTGAGCAGCTCGAATGGCAGCAGGATAGCCACCAGGCCCTGCTCCTAAGACTGCAACATCGTATTTTTTAATATCAGACATAAAAAAATAATCCGGGTGCCAATATAACTATTGGCCAATTGGGGGAACCTTTCTACTTAATTACCCAAATTTTCCAAGAGGCATTCCCTGTGTGAATTTTCAGAGGAGCTTTTGGGAAGTTTTCGAATAAATTTCCACCGGGATTGCCTCTCCAACACTACTGCTTGAGTTTAAAATACATTACAGATTATTATCATGCCAGCCTGTTTTCCTTGCAAGAAAGTAAGATATAAACGATAAATGTGTTATGTCGAATGAAGAAAAAAAGAAGCTTTGTTGGAATTGTGAAGGGAGTGTTCTCCGTTCCGCTTCCAATTGCCCCTTTTGTGGGGTATACTTACACCCAGAAGAGGAAGATACCCGTTCGATTTCAAAAAATTTAGACCCTCCTTATCCAAATAGAGAAACAGCAAAAATACCTATTTCACCCTATGCTAATCATAAAAATAATTCTATAGCAGAGGAAGAAAAGGAAGTAGCGAATGTCGCAGTAAACAAATCTGGATGGAAAACGGTAATCGCTCCGCTAACCTTTTTGCTTTCTGGCTCTGTCTTTTTTCTTTTTGGATTTTTGATGTTGCTCTTCTCCGTAGATGGATGGTTTACCTTGCAATGGAATTCCGACTATTGGTACATCTACCTGCTCATTTCTATCCCTCTGCTCTACTTTGGATGGCAGACTCTCGAAAATATCAACGAGGATTAAAAAACATGAATACCCAAGGCATACACCTGGCTTGGATTGTCGTTAAAGACATTCAAAAAGCGATCAAATTTTACACCGAAGTAGTAGGATTGGCTTTACGAGAGTTCAACACAGAGTTTGGGTGGGCAGAGCTATCTGGACCAGATGGTGCAGCTTTAGGAATCGCACAACATAGCTCTCACTCCGAAATCCAGCCTGGCCAAAATGCGGTGATGACAATCACCGTGAAAGATCTTGATGTTGCCCTGAAAGATTGGAAAAAAAGAGGAGTAAAACTTGTAGGAGAGATCATGGAAATTCCTGGCCAAGTCAAATTACAAACCTTTGTAGATCAAGACGGAAATACGTTGCAGCTCTGTCAAAAATTATAAAAGGTGTGTATGGAAGTTGGTACAATCACCTTCAGTGTGGAATTGTTAAATGAAGGTTTTCCATTCGAAACATTAAATAAATTCAAATACATTCATTACGCAAATCAAAAACTTCAATTATCCATAAAAAAGCCAAATCTCTCCCTAGACCAATTGATCCAAGAAATCGTTACGAGCCGCAACAATACCATTTTGAAGGAAGAGATTGCTACAAGCCTCCTAAATAAAATTGAGTATAATATAGAAAATAAAATTTGTTTGAGAATCGCTCGATTCATTTATTGGTTTAGTTTTGGTTTCTTTTTTAAAGAAACTCAAGAAAAATATGACAAAATCCTTAGCAAAATAGGATATGCAAAAAATATCGTTTCTAAAAAGACTCGATTTCCCTATGTGAATGATTCTACGCATCGACATGAACTTTCATTTTACCGAGCGGATTG
>Ga0206882_1089_pt1 | contig 16764 bp, 15 predicted proteins | sample Alteio_BWOrgCont_4_FD_152908 | JGI IMG/M metagenome (GOLD analysis project Ga0206882, IMG submission 152908) | Enriched cells from forest soil in Barre Woods Harvard Forest LTER site, Petersham, Massachusetts, United States -... | ecosystem: Environmental > Terrestrial > Soil > Temperate forest > O...
GCGTATTGGATTAATTTTTTGGGAAAAAAGCTTAACCAGTACAATAAAAAGGTGGCTAACAGCATGTCAAGCCAAGCGATTATCGTGAGGATCCATTTTCCGATTTGATAAAACATATTTTAAGTTAGTTAAATATCAAATAAACTCTGTTCATTATACACTAAGTATATTAAGTACTCTAGGCAATTCGCAGGTTCGATGCCATACTGTGTTGCTATGGGGGCATTATTTTTTTTGCAAAATGTTATGTTAGGCGGAGCGGTACTTATATTGACCGCCTGTACTTTACCCCTACCTCCTTCCCCTATCATAGAACGTGAAGGCAATGTGGTACTCAATAAAGAGGCAACAACATCTTGTCAGACGTGTACAACAAAGCAATTCCGAGAGCTTAAAAAACTTCTTCAATGTGCACATGACGGAGATATGTATGCACAAGCACGTTTAGGTGAAGTGTATTTAAACGGCGAAGAGAATGTCGCTAGAAATCCAAAGGAAGCATTTTTTTGGTTTTCTAAAGCAGCTCAGAGTGGGCTTAGCTATGCAGAAGTCCAAATGGGTCATTTTTATCGAGATGGGTTTGGTAACGTCGAAAGAAATATCCATCAAGCTATCCACTGGTATGAAGTTGCTGCTAATCGAGGTGATATCACGGCCATGCTTGCTTTGGGCGATCTGTATCGGAAGGGTTGGTATGCGTTAGAGGTGGATCGTGCCAGATCTTATCATTGGTATGAGCGCGCTGCAGCTTTAGGATCTTTTGAAGCAGAGTATCGAATTGCTTGGCTTCTAATGCGTGGTATTAAAGGGCAGCAGGCATCTCATCAAGGGATGAATTTTTTAATTGAAACGGCAAAACAAGGCAATTTAGAAGCTTTAGTGGATTTAGGAGATTTTTATTTAGAGGGGCATTTGGTTGCTAGAAATGTTGATCAAGCGCTGGCTTATTATAAAAAAGCTGTTGATCATGGGTCTCCAGATGCGGCCTTTAAACTAGGGATTATGTATGAAACAGGGGATGGTGTTGCTAAAGATCACAAAGAGAGTATTAAATGGTTTATGCTTGCTGCTAATCAAGGCTTTGCATCTGCAGAATTGTTAATTGGAAATTTCTATCGAGATGGATGGGGAGTTGAAAAGAACTATACACAAGCTGCTTATTGGTATTCAAAAGCAGTCATTCATGGTGCAACCGCTGCAGAAAGTGAATTAGGGGATCTTTATCATGCAGGTAAAGGTGTTCCACGTAATTTGCAAGAGGCTGCTCGTCACTATCAATTGGCCGCAGAATATACCTATCAGCCTTACGCTCAGTTAATGCTAAGTATTATGTACCAAGAGGGGAGAGGTGTGCCTCGGGATATGGTGAAGAGTGTTGAGTGGTATAAAAGAGCGAGTAATCAAAATGGATTTCACTTAGCACAATACCAAATAGGACGACGATTTGCTACGGGGTTTGGGTTGCCTAAAGATCTGGAAAAAGCGCAACAGTGGTATTTATTAGCAGCAAATACAGGTCTTCCGGTTGCAGCTGTTGAATGCGCGGAGCTTTATTATAATGGTGTTGCCATTAAAAAAAATGATGAAGAAGCTTTTGGTTGGTATTATAAGGCAGCGCAACAAGGACATGCTTATGCGCAAAATATGGTTGGTTTAATGTTATTGGAAGGTAAAGGAATAACGCAAAACTCTATTATAGCGTCTCTTTGGATCCGCAAGGCGGCTTATCAAGGAGCACGACAAGCTCAATATCAATTGGGATTGCTGTATTTAACTGGTACCGGTGTTGAGCAGAGTGATGCGTATGCTTATGGTTGGTTGAAAGTTGCCTTAGAAGAGCAGAACGATGTTACGCCAACCGTGTTAACATCCTTGATGAATAACATGACACCTGATCTACGTGAACGAGCAGTAGAACTTTCCGAAGAGTATAAACATAAATATCAACCCAACCCGACGACTATTGGATCTTAATTTTATTGCGTATGCAGGAGTCCTGCAGCAATTAAAATGGTTAATAAAACAGGGAGTTTAACCATTTTGATCCCCTTCGATTTGTGTAATATGTTAAAGATACATAATATAATGAGCGCTGGGTAAATGACGCGTAAAATAGGGACACTAAAGTTTAAGATGCCTTGGAATCCTAAATTACTCATACAATAAGTGACAAGAATTATCATGGTTAAGCAAATGTGATAAGAGATTTTTTTATTGAAAATTTCTTCACAAAGGTAGGTACTGCAAACATCTACTAATGCAAGTGCTGTTGCAATGCATGCAAAAGAAACAGAGATACAAACAAAAAGACCACCAAATTTACCCAGTACGATTGTTGAAATGGCACTTATCATTTGCTCTTCTGGTAAGCCTTGTAAAGCAAAAGCATGGTTGTGTGCTATCCACATGAAACCTAAATAAACGATGCCGATCAGCGCTGCGCCGATAATGCAGGCTTTTAAGGTCATCGTGGTTGGATTTAACCCGACATCCTCTTCGGAAGATTGTTCAATTGCTTTAAATGCAACAGCACAATAAAAAAATGTGGCTAATAAGTCCATGGTACTGTAACCATTCAAAATGGCTTTTTGAAAAGCCTCCAGGGTGGTTGAGGTGTTGACGATAGGGTGTTCAGTGTAAATGAGGCCAGCAATAATCAAGCAGGCAAAGGAAAGTATTTTCACTGGGCTTAGGAACAAGCCTAATATTGCAACAACCTTGGTTTCACGATAAGCCAGTAAATAAACGATAAGGCAATAGATCAAGCTAAATAGTGCATTTTCTTGGAAAGGGGCGGGCAAAAATGGCAATAAAGCATGGAAGGTTGTTGCTTCGGTACGGGGTATAGCAGCGAGAGGACCAATGATAATGATAAGAAAAGTGATCATAAAAAAACTGGGTACTTTCCCTAGGCGTCCGAAGAAATTTTGGTAATTGCCTTGGTATAAGCTTGTTGCAATCAGCCCCAGAAAAGGTACACCAACACCTGCGATGAGGAATCCTATGGCAGTAATTACAATGTGTTGACCGGCATTTGCGCCAAGAAATAGCGGAAATATAATATTACCTGCGCCGAAAAACATGGCAAACAAGGCCATGCCAGTTGTGAAAATAACTTTACTCTCATGTGTTTTAACAGAAGGAATAAGTTTTATATCTACTTTAGTTGCCATATCTTTATCGACACTCTCTGTATTTTGGAAGCTTAGCCAGTATGACAATATTTTTCAGGTTTGCCAATTGTTCTTAAAACAGTTCACTTACCAACAGTAGTTTTCTTTTAATATTTTTTGGGTTAATGAGGTTCTCAAGTAAAAACCCTTTGGATTGACACGCGTCACTTCGCCTTCCTCATTAATGGTTGTGCTTAGAATATGACTGTGGGCGGCTTTAGGGCGAATTTGTAAATAAGTCCCTATTTTAGCGGATAGATTTGCCACTTGACCCAGATGTAGCATTGACGTGAGTTCTTCCCAGTCTTGACGAAGTATGGCCTCAATGGCAAAACTGGGACTCCAGAGTAAAGCCGTGCCAATGCGTCGGTTAGGTAAGGGAATGTTAGGATCTGCTTCAATGGGCACCCATAAGACATGTGCAAGTTTTTTTCGGACTCTGGAATTTTCCCATAGCTCAGCTTTAACACTAGATCTCAAAGGCGCAGTACAAATATAGGTAGATTCGCGGGGCTGACCATTTGCATTTAAAGGTAAGGTTTTAAGTTCAATACCTAGATTTGGAAAATCCGGTTCAGGTAAATTTAAGCCATTTGCTCCCAATGCATATTCAATAAATTGTCCTACGAAACCTTTGGCTTGATTTAAAGAACGAGGTATTTTTTGATGATAGGTCAAAGCTAATTCTGCAACCGTCTTGCCTGCAATTTCATGGCAACGGTCAAGCAATTCTTGTTTGTCTTTCGGAGGGGTTAACTTATTCATAAAAACAACAAGAATATGATAGAGTGAAAAACGAAGCGCGTCAATGTTTGATGTTTTTTGAAAAACTTCCGAACACGCTTGCTTTTATCTGTAGTAAGGAAGTGGCGCAAGTTTTCCGTTTTTGGATTGTAAGGATTGTATTCATTTATGCTAGAAGAGAGTTGGCAGCAAGTTTTGGGAGCCGAATTTGATAAACCTTATATGCAGCAATTGCGTGTCTTTTTACGCCAAGAGAAAGATCAGAAAAAAAACATTTATCCTAAAAGTGCAGACGTTTTTCAAGCATTTGCCTTAACACCTTTTACAAACGTTAAGGTTGTTCTTTTGGGACAAGATCCTTATCACGGACCGAATCAAGCACATGGGCTTTGTTTTTCAGTGCAAAATGGGATACCACTGCCCCCTTCCTTGATAAACATTTATAAAGAATTGAAAGAGGACTTGGGGATCCCACGTTCTATGAATGGTTGTTTAGTCAATTGGGCGAAACAGGGAGTTCTGTTGTTAAATAGCACATTAACTGTTGAACAAGGGCATCCTGGCTCTCATCAAGGCAAAGGTTGGGAACAATTTACGGATTGTGCTATTGGTGTTTTAAACGCACAGCTGAGGGGTATTGTTTTTTTATTATGGGGTGCGTATGCTCAAAAGAAAGGACAATTTATTGATATTGATCGTCATTATATATTAAAAGCAGCACATCCTTCGCCACTTTCTGCACATCAGGGGTTTTTGGGTTGTCGACATTTTTCTGCCACCAATCGGTATTTGGAGCGTCTTGGGAAGTCGCCTATTGATTGGCAAGTATAGAGGTATTTATGCATTTTTCTTTTAAGATATCTGTGATATTTTTAGTGATTTTTTACAGTGGCTGGACAACAGCCGGTGTTTATCGCTGTATTGATCAGTCTGGAATATTTGAATTTAGTGACAGACCTTGTTTAAGCAACGTAAAAAAACAAGTTTTTTTGCCATATGTTTACCACAGAACGCGTAAAACAGAAACCGCACTTAAAACGCATGAATTGCAAAAAGAGATAAAGCAACTAGCAATCTTAGAGAAAAGGCGTTTTTGCATGCAGGTACGTTTGCAAAAGCAAATGAAGAAGGAAGCTGCAAAAAAAGAACGCCTTAAGATACGTTGCACTAAGACGCGAGAAAAAATTAAGAATATTGAAAGCCAATTGCGTTTGGGATGTAAGCTTCGCCGTTGCCAACGTTTAAAGCGGGAGCTTAACCATTCTTATCTAATGCAGAATCGTTATTGTAGTACTGGATGAGGAAAGAGAATGTCGGGTCCTTTGGTGGAAAGCTTAAATGGTTCTATTGAACGTGTTACTTTTCATAGTGAGGGATCTGGTTTTTGTGTTTTGAAAGTCAAAACAAAGGGACATCGAGATTATGTAACGGTGGTAGGGTATTCCGTTTCAATCAATCCTGGTGAATATATAGATTGTACGGGAACATGGGTTACCAGTCGAGAATATGGTCTTCAATTTAAAGCAGAACAATTAAGAGTTGTTATGCCTTCCACTGTAGAGGGCATTGAAAAATATTTAGGATCGGGTTTAATCAAAGGCATTGGCCCTGGTTTTGCTAAGCGATTGGTTACAGCATTTGGTATGCAAGTATTTGAGGTCATTGAGGCAGAACCAAATCGGCTGATGGAGTTGCCGGGTATAGGAGAGTGCCGTCGAAACAGAATAATACAATCCTGGCAGGATCAAAAAATGATTCGAGAAATTATCATTTTTTTGCAATCGCATGGAGTGGGGACAACAAGAGCAGTACGAATTTATAAAACTTATGGGCATCAGGCCATTGTAAAAGTTAGAGAGAATCCTTATCGTTTGGCACTTGATATTCACGGCATTGGTTTTAAAACAGCCGATATGCTTGCAGCACGTTTAGGGGTTGCTAGAGACTCTTTGTTACGTGCAGAAGCAGGTGTGAGGCATGTTTTGCAAGAAAACAGCAATGATGGTCATTGTGCAATGCTATTGGAACAGCTGATAAATAGATCTGTGGAGCTCCTAGAAATCCCTAAGGAAACGATTGCTCAGGCAATTGAACGTGAGACTCAATCGGGACGTTTAGTTGCAGAAACGATCGATAACCAACCGGCTATTTTTTTAGCGAGTCTTTATCAATTTGAAGTGGGTGTATATAGACATTTAAAGAGACTGCTTGCGCATAAGAAACCATGGACAGATGATATCAAGATCCATACAGCCATTCCGTGGGTGGAAAATAAGACGGGGTTAAATTTGTCCGATACTCAAAAGGAAGCAATTAGGATTGTCTTACAGAACAAAGTAGTCATTATTACAGGTGGTCCTGGTGTTGGTAAGACCACTTTAATGAATAGTATTTTGAAGATTATTTATGCAAAGACGCAAAGTATTATTTTATGTGCACCCACTGGGAGGGCTGCTAAACGTTTAGGGGATTCCACCGGGTTAGTGGCAAAAACCTTGCATCGGTTATTAGAATTTGGATCAGAAAATCATAAGTTTAAACGTAATGAAGCCAACCCTTTAGAAGCAGATTTGGTTGTTGTAGACGAAATGTCTATGGTTGATGTTGCAATGATGTATTACCTTTTAAAGGCAATGCCAGATTCTGCAGCACTTATCTTGGTTGGAGATGTTGATCAGTTGCCATCGGTAGGACCTGGTGCTGTGTTAGGAAATTTGATTGAGTCTCAAGAAATTCCAACAGTGCGATTAACCGAAATATTTAGACAAGCTAAAACTTCTCAAATTGTTGTTAATGCTCATCGTATTAATCAAGGCTATATTCCAAAGGTAAAAACGGCATATCGAGCATTAACCGATTTTTATTTTGTAGAAGCTAATACGCCTGAGCTGATCCATGAAAAATTGATGATTTTGGTGACAGAGCGGATCCCCGTGCGCTTTGGTTTTGATCCCATTCGGCAGATCCAAGTATTAGTCCCCATGAATCGTGGAGGGCTAGGTGCTCGAGCGCTAAATATTGATTTACAAAAACGATTAAACCATACGGGGAAACATCCCATCACACGTTTTGGCACTACTTTTGCCGAAGGAGATAAAGTCATACAAACAGTGAATAATTATAATAAGGAAATCTTTAATGGGGATATTGGTTTTATTACAGATATTGATGAAGAAACGGGGTTGGTCAAAATTTTATTTGAAGAGCGTCTGATTGAATATGAAAGTGATGAACTGGATGAATTATCGTTGGCTTATGCAACCACCATTCATAAGGCGCAGGGTTCTGAATACTCAGCAGTGGTTATCCCTATTGCGACACAGCATTACCTGTTATTAGAAAGAAATTTATTGTATACGGGTATTACAAGAGGTAAGTCATTGGTTGTATTGGTAGGTCAGATGCAGGCTATGGCGATGGCCGTGCGTACAGTACGTTCAGGCAAGCGACTGACCAACCTTGCCGCTAGACTTATGCTACAGCAAGAGTAGTTGCGGCTTGATTAGTTTTGAACTATTGTTCACGAATAAGCGTGTAACTTTTTGATTTTTAGGAGAAGGGGAATTATATGAAAAATTTGTTTGTGAGTGCATTAGTAGTAGGTGCACTGGCTTGTCCTGTTGTTTATGCTCATGAAACTGACGAGCATGGCGCTGCTGCATCGAGTGAAGCGATGCCTCAACATGAGGAAGGACAACAACAATCGCATCAGTCTAGCCATCATGGTCATAAGAAGCATCACCATCATGGTAAGAAGCATCATAAAAAGCATCATCATAAGCACAATAAGAAACATCATCATCATGGTCACAAGCATGCTCATCATGAACATCATTCAAAAAACTCTGAGATGCAGCATGAAACACCTGCAGAAAAAAAGATTGATCAGGAGACTGATTTAACAAATCGATAATTCCGGCAAATCCTAGGTTTAATAAACCAACCGGAAATGTGTAGCATTAAGGGCTTGAGGCAAGTGGCCAGTTGAGCCTGTGCGGTTGGTTATACCTCTTTTTTTAGTTTTTTGTCACACTTAAGTTTATCACCTCACATCTATAGTATTCTCTCAAGAAAACTGTTTTGCATAACGTTTACCTTTCTTTTTAAAGAAAAGGATTGAGTAGGTTTCTCTGTTACAATGAGGACTTAATTTTTTGCAAATTTGGCAAAGCAGGAGAGATTTGATTGACTAAGCTAAAGACATCTTACACCTGTACAGAGTGTGGGGCGGTCAGCACCAAATGGAGTGGTCAATGTGGAGATTGTGCAGCTTGGAATACTCTTACTGAAGTTGTCGGTTTAGCGTCTAAGCCTCCATTAAATAATTTACATCCTCGTTTCAAGGGATATGTGGAAAGTGAAGCTTCTTCTGTTATTGAGTTGGCTTGTGTGCCACTTGTTCAGGAGATCCGTATGTCTTCAGGATTATCTGAACTTGATAGAGTATTGGGAGGAGGTTTGGTTGCAGGATCAGTCATTTTAATTGGAGGCGATCCTGGCATTGGTAAGTCCACCGTATTGTTGCAAACACTTTCGCATTTTTCGAATCGCTGCTCGGCATTATATGTGACAGGGGAAGAATCTTTACAACAAGTTAAACTGCGAGCACAACGTTTAGGGATAGCTGAACTTAAACTAAATTTGTTGGCGGAAGTGGCAGTAGAACGCATTTTGGAGATTGCTGTTATTGAGAAGCCACAAATAATAGTAGTCGATTCTATTCAAACCATGTATACCGAATTACTGCAATCGGCACCTGGGTCGGTGGGACAGGTGCGTGAAAGTGCGGCGCAATTTGTTCGGTATGCCAAGCAAACGGGTACAGCTTTGTTTTTGGTAGGGCATGTCACAAAAGAGGGTACTTTAGCGGGCCCTCGTGTATTAGAACACATGGTAGACACAGTATTGTATTTTGAAGGCGATCCAGATAGCCGTTTTCGCATCATTCGAGCGGTTAAAAATCGTTTTGGTGCGATTAACGAACTGGGTATTTTTGCCATGACTGATCGAGGTCTAAAGGAGGTTAATAATCCTTCTGCTATTTTTTTATCACGTTATGGTGAGACAGTGGCAGGTAGTGTTGTGATGGTAACGTGGGAAGGCAGTCGTCCTATGTTAATTGAGGTACAAGCTTTGGTAGATGAAAGTCATTTAGTGAATCCACGGCGAGTGACTGTTGGTCTTGAACAAAATCGTCTCGCACTGGCATTAGCTGTTTTGCATCGTCACTGCGGTGTTGTGACTTATAATCAGGATGTTTTTGTCAATATTGTTGGGGGAGTACGTGTGAGCGAGACTGCAGCAGATCTCGCCATGTTATTGGCAGTTGTGTCTAGTCTTAAAAATTGTCCTTTACCTAATGATCTGATTGTTTTTGGTGAAGTGGGATTAGCAGGTGAAATTCGTCCGGTACAAAGTGGTCAAGAGCGATTACGTGAGGCGTTGAAACATGGATTTAAACGCGCCATTATTCCGCATGGGAATGCACCTAAAACTGCTATTGAGGGAATGGAGATAAGGCCAATAAAGCGTTTAAGCGAAGTCTTAAATTATATTTAGTTAATGCCTCCATTTTTAACTCATAAGATCTTTTATCAAAAGACAGCTTGTAAAGAGAAATTCTTTTGGTGAATAATTGAGAAGAAGATGTAGGATCATCGTAGTATCACTGTAAATGAATTATGGTACGATACTTATGGTTTGAGGGAGAATAGTCATGTTAAGACAGTTTGAATTGAACAGACCAGAAAAGCGGGCTGTTCTATGGAAACGAAGCCCAATTGTTAAGACACTTAATGATGGCTTAAGTTTGCATTATTCTATTGGTCAGATTATTAAGTTATATCCCGAGAGGCGACATGCAGCTTTATTGTCGCTCATGGCAACTGACTTTATCGGTGGTAGTGCTGGTGCTTTGATTGGTAGGCACGCCATAATGCATCCAAATCGTCCTATGACGGATACAGTTCGAATGTGGGAAGCAGCGACCGACGGGGCGGTTGCTTTTATTTTTACTCTAAGAGAGGAAGCGGGTGTTTACGTAACTATTCACCCAGAAGATGGGGCGATTTCAAATGAAGCGTTTTGGAATAAATTTATGCCAGCGCCCATGGCTTTCTTTTTTTCCTATACATTGTGGCATTCTCTGCCCGATGATCTTAAAGAACAATGTTTTCCAGCCAATACGTGTTTAGGGCATGTTCGAGTAGCAATCGATTATACTTTACGGTTTGCGTTTTACAATCAAATTTTTCAAATTTTTTTACAGAGCTTCCTACGCATGCCTTCTGATTTACCTTATCAATTTGTTTCCTGTGTTCCAGCCTTATTAACAACGACTATCACCCATCCATCCTCTGGGTATAAGGAAAGAGCGGATTGCATAATGGTTTATATTTCTGCAATGAATCTTTGTTATTTCTTTGGCGAAGAACTTAACAGAATGTTGTCGAGCAATAGTGAAGATGATATTGGCGTTAGTGTAGATTATAGTCGGCTTGCGTTTTGGTTGATATTATCAATATATTCAATTTATTTTACCATTAAAAATACAGCTCGATTCACAGAGGAATACCAAGAAAATCCCCAGCTTGTAGCTGTTAATGCAAATAATCAATTAGAGCAAAATCGCATCCAGCTTGTGGATGTTAATGTAAATGCAAATAATCAATTAGAACAAGGTCCCGCTCATCAGCTTGTGGGTATTAATGTAAACAATCAGTTAGAACAAAGAAATCATTCTGAAGACCAATCTTCAATTGAAAGACTTATAAACTTAAGAAATACTTTGGGAACACAAAACACACCAGTTTCTGTAAATCAGAATGACAGGGAGGATCAGAGGCAACCCTTATTGTTATCCTATCCAAATCACTCTGGGTCCACTGAAAATTACCGCAGTAATGATAGTCAAATTAACCCAACCTCCGTTGGCAGCAATGCGTTTGAGCCTCAATAAGTCACTTGCAAGCGTATATTGCGAGTATCCTTTTGTTTACTAAAAACAATATTTTGATCCTCCCTTCTACATAATGCAAGACTTAATCCGAGTTATTTTTTTCCAAAATATCTATTAATTGCCAAAAAGGCATATTGAAATGTTTTTCATTTATAGTAACTCCATATTTCTTCTTTACTTTTTCAATAAGTTCAAGCTCATCTCCCAAATAAATATCATACAAACTGGCTTCATCAGTTACTACTAATGGTATTTCATCTGGGTCAAAAATAGCATTATAAAATTCTTCTGCCTTCAATTGTCTTTTATTCATTTGCATAGAATCGAATATAGTGAATTGCTTATTCATGATTTCACTCCAATATTATTTTCTAATGGCAATATTAGTTGGTCACTTATTGGAATAAAGCGACCATTTTTTATTGAATTAATAAGATTCCTTTCTCGAACCACGCCAACTGAAATAATTTTAAATTCATCACGTGGAACTGTTATTCTGAATAACACATCATCTATTTTCTGAATGATATTAATGCGATTATTTTTGGAATCGTGTGAAAACTGTGCTCTTGGGTTATTTGCAAGTATATTTAGTGCTTGTTTATCTAATTTCCCTGCTAATTTACCCAAACGAGCATCGAATAATTGGTCTTCTACGCGCGCTGCTAGCTCAAATGTAGGGGCAGATTTCCCAGAAGAAAATGAGGGGATCTGTGAGTTGCTTACCCTAAGATTTGGAGAAAATATTGAGTTTGCTTTAGCACGATAAATAAACGTTAATGCTTTAGGAACAACATAAGCCCCCACTGCTCCACCAATTATTCCTAGTGCTGCTCCTTGAGTTGCATGATTAAAGCGAGTTGATAACTGTCCATCCTGTGTTGCCTGGACTCCTCCTAGAACAAAACCAGCACCTGCAGAACTAAGAACTAATTTCACGCCCTCCTTTCCTTGAAGCAAACAGGCCTGAATGTTCACCACCGTTTCACGCAAACCACTCACGTGGCCTTGGACATTATTCAATTGTTCACTCACCACCTCGCGTCGCCCACCGGAACATAAATAGCCCTGCTGATTGTTGATATGACTCGCTTGGACCTTCAAAAGCTCAGCACTGATGATTTTAGCCTGCTTATTCCACAAATCGTCCACCTGAATATCCGCCACATGCGTATGCAACTTCTGTCGATTGACGAGTTGACTTGCCTTCAACGAGAAATTCGCAATGGATGTCTCGTCCATCAATAATACTTGCTGCGCTTCAATGCGCATCCTCTGAATTTTCGGAACAACGCCTATCGCCAACTTCTCAACCTTAAAATGGTAGTCGCAATCGGCTGGCCAGTGCCCTTGTAAAATAAAGGTATGGTCTTTTAGCCAAACAAGGTTTACCCCATCGCCCAGCGTATAAGTGCTGATAAAATCAGGGGTATGGGTTTTTTTATGTGGAGATGCTTGGTTTTGATAATACAACGCTATCTCAAAATGATTTGCCTCACTCGTCAGTTTAACTCGCTTGAGGTCCGTGGTGGGAGTCAACTTCTCCCCCAACGGAATGGGCTCTTTGTCGAATCCACGGTCCTGCAGCAACAACAGGTGTTGCGTCCAGACTTCCATCAGGCGTTGCTGAAATGAGAGATACCCGTCCCGAGATGTGGTAATCACATTGTTTTTTTAGGCATGAGAAATCCTTATGAAAGGGTACTTTTTAGTTTTTCTAAAATCATAACATAGAAGCAAAAAATAAAAATAGGGAAGAACCCAATTCATCGATAACGCCCATATTGACGGCCTTTTATCTATATCATGCAACTGTTTGTAGTTTTTTATACTTCATTCGATGTGGTTGCAATGCGTCTGTTCCTAGGCGAGATTGTCTGTCTGCCGCATAATCAGTATAATTGCCATCAAACCATGTCACTCGTCCTTCGTCTTCAAAAGCAATAATATGTGTTGCAATGCGATCTAGAAACCAACGGTCGTGAGAGATGATTAAAGCACAGCCTGGAAAAGCAGATAATGCTTCTTCTAGCGCACGCAAAGTTTCTACGTCAAGATCATTGGTTGGTTCGTCAAGTAGTAAGACGTTACCACCACTTTTTAGCAATTTTGCGAGATGAACACGATTGCGTTCTCCTCCGGAAAGATCTCCAACGAGTTTTTGTTGGTCGGCACCTTTGAAATTAAAACGTCCTACATAAGCTCGTGATGGCATTTCATGTTGTCCAACAATCATCAGATCTTGTCCGTTTGAAATTTCTTCCCATACTGTTTTTTGATTGTTTAGAGTATCGCGAGATTGATCAACGTATGCCAATTTGACTGTTTCCCCAAACTGAGTTTCCCCAGAATCTGCTTTTTCTTGTCCCGTTAATAACTTGAAGAAAGTCGATTTGCCAGCACCATTTGGTCCAATAATGCCAACAATTGCACCTTTTGGTATATTAAAATTTAAATTTTCAAATAAGATTTTGTCATTGAATCCTTTACAGACATTGATCAACTCAATGACGCGATCGCCTAAACGAGGACCAGGTGGAATATAGAGTTCGGTTGTTTCTGCGCGTTTTTGAAATTCCTTAGAATTTAATTCCTCGAAGCGGGCAAGACGAGCTTTATTTTTGGCATGTCGGCCTTTAGGATTTGTCCGTACCCATTCTAGTTCGGCTTTAATAGTGCGTTTATAAGCGGATTCTTGTCGTTCTTCCATGGCCAAACGTTTTTCTTTTTGATCTAGCCAAGCAGAATAATTGCCTTCAAAGGGGATCCCCTGTCCGCGATCGAGTTCTAAGATCCAACCTGCAACATTATCTAAAAAATAGCGATCATGGGTTACTGCAACAACAGTCCCTGTAAAATCGTGTAAATATCGTTCTAACCAAGCGACACTTTCCGCATCTAAGTGGTTTGTTGGTTCATCCAATAACAATAAGTCTGGTGTCGATAAAAGTAGACGGCACAGCGCGACACGACGACGTTCCCCCCCAGAAAGATGCTCAACGTTACTGTGCCAAGGGGGTAATCTGAGCGCGTCTGCAGCAATTTCTAGGGTTCTATCCAACTCCCAGCCATGGGCTGCATCAATTTTGTTTTGTAATTCGCCTTGTTCTTCTAGGAGCATATTCATTTCATTATCGCTCATGGGTGCAGTAAATCGGGTACTAATTTCATTAAAACGATTCAAAAGTGTTTTGACTTCTCTCACACCTTCTTCGACATTACCACGGACGTCTTTGCTGGGATTTAAATGCGGTTCTTGTGGCAGATAGCCAATTTTTATCCCTTTTTGTGGAGTCGCTTCTCCAATAATATCTGTTTCAATGCCAGCCATGATTTTAAGCAGTGTAGATTTTCCCGAACCATTTAAACCCAGGATCCCGATTTTGGCACCATGATAGAAAGAAAGAGAGATGTTTTTAAGAATTTCCCGCTTGGAGGGAATTATTTTGCCGACACGATTCATCGAGAAAATATATTGAGTCATATTAGATTCCTGTAAAAATGATGGATAATTTCTTTGGAGGCCTTTTTCCTATTTTGAAGACATGATAAAACCATATTATATCTATACAGGGCCATATGGCCAAGATGCAATGTGCCACGTATTTTCTTACAACTTCAATTGATATAGTCGGGTTACTTAACTATCTCAAATTTTCTTACAATAGTGGTTCGTTTTCGTAAGGTTTTACACATTCAGGTGAGTAAACAGGCTAAGATTGAAGATAATTAAGATTATTTTACCCAATTGGATGTTTTGACAAAGTTAGTTTTTTCACATGAAATTGGCGCAATCTGTTAAACTTAGGGATCTTTAAATAAACCATTCATCCTTCTTGATTTGAATGGACCATCATAGGCTTGATTGTTATCGAGGTTGTGTTGCATATTATTACAGGTATTTTAGGTTTTTTTAGGATAAAAACGATGCATTATTTGTGGTTAGTAGGGTTGCTGTGTATGGCTATCAGCGGTTGTACAAGGTTTGCTCAGCCGGAGACGCCCTTAGAGCAAGAGGAACAAGAACAACGAATGCGAGTCTTTTTAGAGAATAGTTCGCCGCGCAATATGAATGACCATCCAAAAGTAACACCGGAATTTACCAAGGTGTTTAATACTAAACAGCAAGCGGAATCGGATCCACCAAAATCAGACGAGGACTCAGTTATCGGCAATTAGCAGGAGCATACTTTTTAAATTCGGGGGGATCTGCTGCGCATTCCCAACGAATGGTGTTTCCCTCTGAAATGGGGGTAAGCGCAATCTTAAAGGATTTATCTTGTGGGATATCAAATGCTTTTGAATTTGCAGTAATCGTAATAACAGCATTTGCAATAGAAATATCTTGAACGTTCCCTTGATTCTCAATTTTTCCGAGTCCTAGTTTTTGATTGTCAATGTCTGTTTTTGGAATACCCATGATCAGTGCTTCAACCACAGCCAGTTTAGCAGACTGCGCTATGGCAAACAGCTCGACGGCTTTTGCCTTATTCATGTAGTCTTTGTAGGCTGGAAAGGCAATACTACTCAAAGTGCCGATGATAACAACGACTACCATCAGTTCTATTAAGGAGAATCCCTTTTCTAAAACAAAAGTTGTTTTCATTTTTTTTGCTCTGTTTACAGATGAGAGTTTGTAGTATTAATTGATCGTGTTAAACGAGCAATCCGATATTGCACGGATAGACAGGCTACCCTATAATCGGCAACTTAATTCTTATAAGCCGGGGTAGCTCAGTTGGTAGAGCAACTGATTCGTAATCAGTAGGTCCGCGGTTCGATTCCGCGCTTCGGCATCAAGGGAAAGAGGGAAAGGGAGCTCGAATTTCTTAAATTGTACGATTGTTTCAAGCAGCTTAAATAAAAATTTAGAGATCGGCATTTCTATTTTCTTAACACTGAGCGTTTTAAGATAATGGATGGAGAGAGTAAAATAGGACATTGTTGTGAAAGGTCGTCATAAAAGCTTGGATAAGCATCTGAAGAACAATATACTCTGGATAGAAGGGTTGCCAGAGGTTCAAAAAGTGGTACTTGGCATTTCGGAAGCTTGTCGGCATAAATATCCTGCAGGCTATGTTCGTTTTAAGATGAATGTTGAAGGTGGTATTAAGGTGAATGCATATTCAGGGGTAGGTGTTACAGATATTTTTGTTAAAATTAACCCTATTTCTAGGCGAGATTATGTGAAAGAAATAATTGCTAAACGTTTTAATTTGTAAGAGATTTTGAGTGCGACTAAGGCGGGGATTTTTTAAATGGAAATGGGCTTTTATTGCATTTTTTTCAATTTTAGTCGTATTTTGTATCATTTTATGGTTTTTGTTTTTTAGATTTTTTGAAAAACCATTAAAGTGTTATTTGTTTGATTCCGATAGAAAGAATTCGAGTTGTTTTATTGATAGAGCAGTTCTGCAAAAAAAAATAGAAAATGGACTGTCTGAGTGGGCTAAAGCACAAATTCGTGAGGATTTGGCTAAGTTTTCGGCAGTGAAGCAGAGAGAATTGGATGAATACCATAGAACATTTGACATGCTTTTTCGTTTTCAAATTTGGCATGGGAAATTGAATACTACTTATAAAGATAATTTAAATATTTTGCCTGCCTATAAAATTATTGTTGATATGCTTGAATATCTTGTTAAAAACAGGTATATTTCTGATACGGATTTTTTGATGGGGTTAGGTGATTACTTTCAATCACCCATAAAGCCAAGTGTTCCCATTTTTGTTTTTGCCAAGGACTTAGACGAGCCTTTTGAAAAAGATCTGATTTTGGTTCCTGATTGGATGAATTTAAGAGATGCAGCTGATTTGCGACCTAGAATCAGAGATGCCAATAAAAGTTTTCTGTGGGAGGAAAAAAAACCCATGCTTTTTTGGCGAGGG
>Ga0206882_1090_pt1 | contig 16686 bp, 15 predicted proteins | sample Alteio_BWOrgCont_4_FD_152908 | JGI IMG/M metagenome (GOLD analysis project Ga0206882, IMG submission 152908) | Enriched cells from forest soil in Barre Woods Harvard Forest LTER site, Petersham, Massachusetts, United States -... | ecosystem: Environmental > Terrestrial > Soil > Temperate forest > O...
TCCGATCTAAATGGTCTAATATTGCATTAATGGCCGTTTTTGTTGCTTCAAAATTTTCTGAAGTTTGAAATTTCGCTATGCAGTTATTTCGAATTTCTTTTAGCATAGAATGTCTTTTTTGCTTTTCTTGAACTTGATAGGCTGTGATCATTTCGTTTTCACATATTTTAGTCACTTCCTCTTTTAATGCATTGTTTTCAGCAACTGGTGTCCACTCCCAAGTGGATTTCCCCGCTTCAGCGGCAAGAGATTGGATCATTTTAATAACACTTTGAAATTGACGGTGACCAAACATGACTGCATCTAACATGACAGACTCTGATAATTCTTGTGCTTGAGATTCCACCATGAGGACAGAATGCTCAGAACCTGCAACGACTAGGTCCAATTCTGAAGTTTTCAATTGCGCCTGAGTTGGATTGAGCAGATAGCTGCCCCCTTTATAACCTACTCTAGCAGCGCCCATTGGACCATTAAATGGGATCCCAGAAATGGCTAACGCAGCAGATGCACCTATCATGGCTGGAATATCCGCATCTATTTCTGGATTTAAAGACAAAACCGTTGCAACAATCTGTACTTCATTTCCAAAACCTTTAGGAAACAAAGGCCGAATGGGTCTATCAATCAATCTTGAAGTTAAAGTCTCTCTCTCACTTGGACGTCCTTCACGTTTAAAAAATCCTCCAGGAATTTTACCAGCCGCATAAGAGCGTTCTTGATAGTCGACGCGTAGTGGCAAAAAGTCTTGATTATGTTCAGGATCTTGAATACCAACCACTGTGACTAGTACGGAAGTATCATCCAGACTGACTAATACTGACCCACTTGCTTGTCTCGCAATAACACCTGTCTCTAAAGTGAGTGTATGCTCCCCATATTGGATACTTTTTTTTACTACCTGCATTTAAAACCCTTACTTAAAATATTATCCTTACCCGCGAAGATTTAAATCCTGAATAAGTTTGGTATACAGCTCTAAATCAAACTGCTTTAAATAACTTAACAACTTTCGACGACGATTTACCATACCAATGAGGCCTCGACGCGAATGAAAGTCCTTTTTGTGGATCTTTAAATGTTCAGTTAACAAATTAACACGTGCTGTTAACAAAGCAACTTGTACTTCTGGAGAACCAGTATCTCCTGTTACCCGTCGAAATTGTTCGACAATATTGGCCTTCGCCTCAGCGCTTAACTGCATGAAAAACTCCTAAATGGATCTGAGTAATCTAAAACCTGTGTAGCAAGGTCCATGATCGTTATAAACTCCTTAGTCTACCTCATTTACTTTCCAAAATAAAATTCTTTTATTTATGCCTATTTTGCATAGGTCAGTTTCCCGTCTCCTATTAAAGTTTCTTCTAAAACAGGTTGATCAATCGTCTAGGCGCCACTCGGCCACCTTCTAAAATTTCACCAATGCCTAAAAATTGATCATTACTCAACATCAGCCGTACCCATCCTGATGTTACCACAGAAGAAATAAGTACTGTTCGGCCTTGAGTCACATCATGGGCAATTTTATCTGAAAGAACAACTTTAGGTAAACTTGCCATTGGACTGTCTACTGAAAGAAGACAGTTGTCTAGACATTCACTGTCTTCACGATTAAAAAGATCTTCTAATTCATCCATAGAGTACATTTTTAACGATTGATAAAATCCAATACCGATCCTTCTTAACGCTATCATATGTGCTCCATATCCAAGTGCCTCGCCAATATCATCGATGAGCGTTCTAATATAAGTTCCTTTACTTGCATGAATTTCTAATTTTAAAGTGTTGCCTTTATAATCCAAAATTTTTAAGAGGCTAATTGAAATAGGACGAGCATGTCTTTCTACATTTATCCCAAGACGCGCATACCTAAAATTGCAGTTGCAGAGTATTGCTTATTAGATTCTAATAAAAAACGTGAAAATTTAGTGGCTTCTCCAAAACAAATCGGTAAAAGACCACTTGCAATAGGATCAAGGCTACCACAATGCCCTGCTTTGCGTGCTCTAAATAAGGACTTAACATATTGTAATGCTGTATTTGAAGTAATATTTTTTGGTTTATCTAATAGTAAAATGCCATGAACATCTCTACGATTCTTCACGAATACAAAACTCTAAAAGGCTGTCGATTCGATTTCCGCGAGCCATAGAATCATCAAAAACAAATGATAACTTAGGTACTACCCGTAATTGAACAAGACTTGCTAATGATGTTCTAAAAAAGCCAGAAGCTTTGTTTAAAATCTTGAGGGTTTCCTCTCTTTTTGCTTCTTCCAATACCGTTACATAGATCCTAGCCTGTTGTAAATCAGCAGATGTTTGAACGTTCAAGACGGTTACCATACCAGCACGTGGATCTTTAAATTCTTTTTGCAATAGAAGTGCTAAATTGCGGTGGATCAAATCAGCGACCCGCTCAGCCCGATTAAAACTTCTTGGCATAATGACCTTATCCTCGAGACACTTCTACTGTTTCATAGACTTCAATTTGATCACCAACTTTTACGTCATTATAGTTTTTAACACCAACCCCACATTCTGTACCATGCCGGACTTCAAGAACGTCTTCTTTAAAACGACGCAATGATTCTAATTCGCCTTGATAAATGACAACATTATTTCTCAACACTCGAATGGGATAGCCTCTTTTTACATTGCCCTCAATTATCATACAACCTGCTATTGCACCCAACTTAGCTGAGCGAAAAACACTTCTTACTTCTGCCAGACCTAAGATTTCCTCTTTAAATTGTGGCCCCAATAACCCATGCACAGCGCGTTTAATATTATCTACAATGTCATAAATAATACTATTGTAATGAATCTCAATTCCTTCCTTTTCTGCTAAACGTCGCGCAGCCACGTCTGCTCGTACGTTAAACCCAATCACCACTGCACTCGAAGCCATTGCCAAAGAAATGTCTGATTCATTGATACCTCCAACGCCAGCCATAACAATTTTAACTTTAACTTTATCGGTCGACAGTCCTTCTAACGCTTCCATTAACGCTTCGGATGATCCTTGTACATCTGTTTTTAATATGATCTTAAGGGTTTTAAACTCTTCTTGTTGCATTCGGTTTAAAAACCCTTCCAATTTAGAAGATTGCTGACGTAACATCCGTACATCACGATGTTTATTTTGGCGAAATAATGCAACTTCTCGCGCTTTTCGTTCATCGGCAACGACCGTAAATGTATCGCCCGCTTGTGGCGTATTAGATAAACCCAATACTTCTACCGGCATTGCGGGTCCAACCGAAGTAACCTGTTGGCCAAACTCATCTATCATGGCACGAATACGCCCATATTCTAAACCTGCCAATAGCATATCCCCACGCCGCAATGTCCCATTTTGTACCAACAAAGAAGCAACAGGCCCTCTTCCTCTGTCCAAACGTGCTTCTAAAACAACTCCCGTTGCATTACCATCAACAAACGCCTTCAATTCTAGCATTTCTGCTTGTAAGCCAATTGCCTCTAACAAGGCATCCATCCCTATCTCTTCTCGTGCTGAAACAGGAACAAACATGACATCGCCACCCCACGCTTCAGAGATCAATCCATGAACCGATAATTCATTGCGAAGTCGATCAAGATCGGCGTCTTTTTTATCTATCTTATTAATAGCAACAACAATCGGAACGTTTGCCGCTTTAGCATGCTGGATAGCCTCAATCGTCTGAGGCATGACACCATCATCAGCAGCAACCACTAACACCACAATATCTGTACATTGTACACCTCGAGCACGCATTGCTGTAAAGGCGGCATGACCCGGTGTGTCTAGAAACGTAATTGCCCCACGGCTGGTTTCAACATGATAAGCCCCAATATGTTGGGTAATGCCACCTGCTTCTTTTGCAGCTACTTTAGTTCTGCGAATACAATCTAACAATGAGGTTTTGCCATGATCAACATGCCCCATGACGGTGACAACAGCAGCTCTTGATAACTTTTCCCTTGCGCCTTCTTCGACTTGCAATGTTTCCTCAATCGCAGCATCCTTAATCGGCTTAGGGATATGTCCCATTTCTTCTACGACAATAACCGCCGTTTCCTGGTCAATAGATTGATTAATGGTAGCCATGATTCCTAATTTTATTAAATTTTTCATAACTTCTGATGTTTTAATAGACATCTTTTGAGCTAATTCTGCTACGGTAATTGTTTCTGGAATTAAAACTTCACGTACAAAAGGACCTGTGGGCTTTTCGAAAGTATGTTTTTTCTGAATTTCTTCTACAATCCCTTTAATATCTTTTTTTTGCCCTTTTACGCTACTTAGTGCTTTGCTGCTTTTCGTCTTTGCTTTTTGCGAGCGCCAGCCTAAATAAGGGGTTGTTATTTCATCTTCAACTTCTTCCCCTTCATTTACAATATTTAATACTTTAACGTTAACGACCTTTCCTTTATGCCATTCATCTGATTCCTGCCAATTTTTTGGTTTATTACGATTACGCTTCTTTTCTTCTTCATCCAATAAATCCCTTGTTGTTCGCCCCTTCTTATTTGGCGTCGTGCTCTCTTCTTTTTTAGAATGATTTGAAGGAACTTCAGCAAATAACGCAGCTTCAGATAAATTTAATTCTTTAGGATCTGAAAATTCTTTAATTTCAGCACTTTCTTTGGCACCAAGAACATTTGAAGTCATCGAGACTTCAGCTATTTCTTCTTTTGTTGCTTCCAAGTTCGAAGAAGGCGTTGCAGAAACTTCTGAAGCAAGGTCTTCTTCAAGGACTTCTCCCTCACCTGCATCTTTTTTTACATAAATATGGCGCCTTTTACGTACAACGCTCACAGTACTCTTGCGACCGGATGAACGCTGTACCTTAATTTCTATCTTACTCTGACGCTTCAAAGTAATTTTTTTAGGTTCAGAGCTTAAAACTTCCTCTGTACCCTCATGTTTTAAATCTAAGGGGCTCAACGAAATTTTCTTGCTTTTATCAGATACTTTAGTTTTATCAGATATATCAGGCATACACTACTCCCCTTACAATCAAGCGCCTTTTACCATCTACACAAACCAGTGCGCTCGAGCTGCCATGATAAGTTCTGCAGCTTTAGATGCATCTAATCCAGGAATATCTGCAAGTTCGTCAACAGCAAGTTCTGCTAAATCATCCCGCGTTACAATGCCACGATTTACTAGCTTAAAAGCTAAATCCTCGTCCATTCCCGAAAGTTGCAATAAGTCCTCTGAAGGCATTTTTTCACTCTGTTTTTCTTCTGGAGTGCCTGCTTGCGTTGAAAGAGAGCTTTTAGCACGGGACCGTAATTCGTTTACAATTTCTTCATCAAATCCTTCGATTTCTAACAATTCTTGAATTGGCACATACGCAATTTCCTCAAGACTCGTAAATCCTTCTTCTATTAATACACTTGCGACATCCTCATCAACATGTAATTGTTCCGTAAAGATTTCTAACAAGTGCTTCTGCTCGTCAGCAGTTCTTGTCTTTGCTTCCGACTCTGTAATAACATTCAATTCCCAACCGGTCAATTGACTGGCAAGTTTAACATTTTGTCCGTTTCGCCCAATGGCTTGCGATAAATGCTCTTCAGCGACTGCGACATCCATGGTATGTGCATCTTCATCCACGACAATAGACACAACTTCGGCAGGTGCCATAGCATTCATAACGAACTGCGCAGGATTGTCATCCCACAGCACAATGTCAACACGTTCACCGCCTAATTCATTTGAAACCGCTTGTACTCGGGCTCCACGCATTCCAACACATGCGCCGACGGGATCAATGCGACCATCATTGGTTTTAACTGCAATTTTAGCCCTTACTCCAGGATCACGAGCAGCACTTTTAATCTCAATGATCCCTTCTCCGACTTCTGGAACTTCAATTTTAAACAACTCAATCAGCATCTCATTGCAAGTTCGGCTCAATATGAGCTGAGGTCCCCTAAGATCTGCAACAACATCACATAAATAACAACGTAACCGATCACCTGGTCGAACAGCCTCGCGTGGCAACATATCTTCTTTACGCAAGATTGCCTCTGCATTACCACCAAGATCTAAAATCACCGCTTCTCGGCTTGTTTTTTTCACGATTCCAATAACAAGTTGTCCCTTTTTCTTACGAAACTCTTCAGCAACATTTTCATGTTCTGCTTCCCGAACCTTTTTTAAAATCACTTGTTTGGCAGTTTGAGCTGCAATGCGCCCAAATTCAACAGACTCCATGGGTAATTCAATGACATCATTGACGTTGATCCCTTCTTGATGAGTGCTTGCTTCACTGAGTAGCATTTGTCTTAAGGGAAATTCCAATTCCAGTTCACTTGGAACAACTGTCCATAATCTAAAGGTCTCATAACAACCTGATTTACGATCAATAACAACGCGCACATCAATTTCTGCTCCATGCTTTTTCCGAGTAGCAGAAATTAATGCTGCCTCAATTGCCTGAAATATCACCTCTTCGGAGACACCCTTCTCATTTGAGACAGTCCCAACAACCAACTTTAGCGGAATCTCTTTGCTCATACTCAAGTCTCGCTCTTAAGTCGTCAATGCCTACCATTCAGGCACCAAACGTACCTCATCAACATCTATAAAGGGAAACATTACAACCTTGTTGTCCAACTGAACCCCAATTTGATCTCCCTCTACACACAGTTTTCCCTTAAAATTTCGCTGACCTTCCATGGACATCAGTAACCGCATCGTAACAACCTTTCCCATATGTTCGCGACATTGTGGCAACGTAAATAACAAACGATCTAAACCCGGTGATGAGACCTCCAACAAGTAGTCTCCCTGAACTAAATCCTCAACACCCAATACTGCATTGACTTGTCGACTCACTCGTTCGCAATCATCACAACTCACATTCCCCTCTAGCTTATCAATATAAAGCTTCAGTAGAGTGTGTCCTCGCTGTGAAAAACACTGCAGCCCTATCCACCTAAGTCCAAGAGCATCAATAATGGGCAAAATTGCTGTTTCTAATGCTTCTTGCCGCGGCGCCATACGAACTAACATTCCCCCAAACAAAAAGTGGGCCCAAAGCCCACCTCAATACACAAAAGCCCCAGAACGGGGCTTCCTCAAATTATTCTGGTAGCGGGGGCAGGATTTGAACCTACGACCTTCGGGTTATGAGCCCGACGAGCTGCCAGACTGCTCCACCCCGCGTCAAACTCTATTAGCTTACCTACATTAAATAACAAATGCAAGTACCTAAAAATCTCCTTAATAGCTTACTAAAACGCCCATTCAACAGATAGCATTATACCCTACTTGTGCGTTTATTTAAATGGTCAATTTTTCTAAAATCTCATGAATATCTTCTACATTCTCTTAATTATCTTGGTTACTTGATTTCTCTGCAGATCATTAAGAACTGCCTTTCCTACTTTTTAATAATTAAGAAAATTAACTAATTTATTTTTGCATAGACTTAAAAGACTTAGGTGATATTACACAGAAGTCGTCAACCTCTTCTGGTTCCGAGTCACTTGCCTCTTCATTGACAGATAGCGCAGCATTAGTGCCAGATTTTTCAGCTAGCGATTTCCTTAATTGTTCCGACAATAATACATCCTCATTCGGGGAAAGAACACCTTTGGGGATATCCGACATGGGAGATTTAAGATTTGATGACGAGATCATGACAGGCATTCTTAAAATGCCTGGACTTGGACTTGGAAGTATAGGGGAGACCTCCTTCGCATTTAATTCGGAAACGACACCATCCACCTCTTCTGCTGAAAAACCATATTTTATTAATTCTTCCTTTGACATCACTTTTTTTTCAAGATATTGCTTTATAATTTTTTTAAGTTGTGTGTCCTGCCCTTTCGATGATTGGATCTCGCTTAATATAGCTTCATTCGAAATTGCCATAAACTTCACCTCCTTTTTGACCATGATTAAATTATCTCAAATGTAATATATAAAAATCAAATAATTAAAACTTGCGACATTTTTTTCCATAAAATAGTCAGCTAACTTTAACTTGTGATTAAATTTGTCTTAAAGCAAAAATTGTTGATTTTATAGCGATGCCCATTATTTTGGCATAAGAAAGATAGTGCTGCATAATTTTAATAAAGGCGTTGGAAAAACGCCTAAAATTAAAACCATTAAGCCATTTAAAGATAAAACAGCGACACCTGATCTGGAAATAACTTGATAGTGATTAGACTCTGTAGGCGATTCAAAAAACATAACACGAATAATACGTAAATAGTAAAAAGCACCAATTACGGTAAGTAAAACGGCTGCTATAGAAAGTTTTACATAGCCTGCATTGATTAAAGCATCTAATACGAAAAATTTGGCATAAAACCCTGCAAAAGGTGGAATGCCAGCAAACGACAGTAATATTATCATGGTTAAAAACGCCATCCAAGGGCTGTGCGTGGCCAATCCACGAAAATCTTGAATATTTTCTGCTTCAAAACCCTGGTAACTAAAAGCAGTCATAATCGCAAAAATTCCCAGAGACGTAATGACATAAATGATAATATAATCCAAAGCCGGTGCAAACCCGGAAACAGGCCCTGCTAATAATCCAAGCAGTAAAAATCCCATATGTGCAATTGCCGAATATGCGAGCATTCGTTTTAAATTTCGCTGTACAATGGCGACAATATTGCCAACCACCAAGGACAACATCGCCATCATCATAATGAGTTGTTGCCAATATTCATTAAAGGCAGGAAAAGTGTCTACCAACAACCGGATTGCTAAGCCAAATGCTGCTAGCTTTGGTAAAGTTCCTATAAATAGAGTAACAACAATCGATGATCCTTGATAAACGTCTGGTAACCAAAAATGAAAGGGAACAGCACCAAACTTAAACGCAAGCCCCACTAACACAAAAACCAAGCCAAATAACAATGCTGAATGTGGTTCTTGATTTTGAGAGGCAAGTTTTGTTGCAATCACTTGCATGTCAAAAGTACCTGTAACACCATATAACAACGAAATACCATAAAGTAATATCCCCGAAGCAAGCGCTCCCATCACAAAGTATTTCATAGCCGCTTCTGGTGCAAGAGCATCTTCTTTTATCATTGCAATCAATGCATATAATGGCAAGGCAAGTAATTCAATACCCAGATAAAGACTCAAAAAACTCTGTGCCGAAACCAACACCATCATGCCAAAGATAGAAAATAAGCATAATATAAAATATTCTCCACGATATGATCGACTTTCAAATATATATTTTCGAGAAAACAAAAAAACAAAAAAACCAATCAAGCAAATTGAAAATTTTAATAGATTTCCCAGACTATCCATCATAAAGGCATTATAAAAAAGTGTAGTTGCCTTCTTCCCTGTTAGTTCACCAATCAAAAATAAAGTACCTACTAAAGCAATCTGAGAGAAAACATAGGTGATCCACTTAGAATATTTTGTAGTGTATACATTTAAAATCAGTACCAATGCTGTGATGGAAATCAACCAGATTTCTGGTAAAACATAAGCTAATTCTGAAATTTGCATGACTGTTCCTAAATCTTTGAGTATAACATCTGGGTAATTAAATGCTCAGAAGAGGTATGCATAAAGTTAAACAAAGGTAAAGGCCATATTCCTAACCATAAAACACCCAATGCTAACAACATCAACATCCATTTCTCCACTCCCTGAATATCGTGTAATGTCGAAACTGCTTCCTGTTGTATAGGACCCAAGACAACACGTTTATACATCCACAACGTATAAGAAGCACCAAAAATTAAAATACTTGCAGCAAAAGCCGCACACCAAATATTCACTCGAAAAGCACTTAAAATAACTAGAAATTCTCCCACAAACCCAGAAGTCCCTGGTAATCCAACATTTGCCATTGAAAATAACATAAAAAGTGATGCAAATACTGGCATGGTATTGACAACACCTCCATAATCTTTAATCAATCGTGTATGTAACCGATCATATAAAACGCCTATACAAAGAAATAAGGCTGCCGAAATAAACCCATGAGAAATCATTTGTATCATAGCGCCTTCTATGGCTAAAATCTCCATACCAGAATCTTTGATTGTCATCATAAACACTAAAAAAAGCCCCAATGTAACAAAGCCCATATGAGAAATTGAAGAATAAGCAATTAATTTTTTCATATCTTTTTGTACAAGGGCAATTAATGCAATATAAACAATGGCAATCAGTGATAAAGCAACGATCCCCGGTGCAAATGCTTGGCTTGCATCGGGTGTCACTGGTAAAATAAAACGTAAAAAGCCATATCCGCCCATTTTGAGTAAAATAGCAGCTAATATTACCGATCCCCCCGTGGGCGCTTCGACGTGTGCATCAGGCAACCAAGTATGCAAAGGCCACATTGGAATTTTGACGGCAAAAGCAATAAAAAAAGCTACAAATAACCATTTCTGCGTCGTAAAATCTAAAGGTAAAGCATGAAAAGTCAGTATATTAAATACAGAGCTTGGTTCAACACCTGCCATCTTTCTCGCCATCACCTGAAGATAAATAATAGCGACTAATAATAATACTGAGCCTAGGAAGGTATATAAGAAAAATTTAATCGTCGCGTAAATACGGTTTTTCCCACCCCATATTCCAATAATTAAAAACATCGGTACTAGCATCGCTTCCCAAAAAGTGTAAAATAAAATACTATCCAATGCAGAAAATACACCACACATTAAACCTTGCATGATTAAAAAAATGGCCAAATAATCCGCAATACGTGTTTTAATAGAATGAAAACTTGCTAACACCACAATTAAAGACATCAAACAAGTCAAAATAATCAAGGGTACGGAAAATCCATCAACCCCTAATGCGTAATAAATATTAAGTTTAGGGATCCAATGAATTTCTTCGCGCCACTGCATTTCCCATTGATTTAGATCGAATCCTCGCAACAATAAAACACATAGTCCTAAACAAATGATGATTGTTGATAAAGCATATCTTCTAACAAGTGTTGCATAAGCATTTTTTCGCAATAAAAATAATGAACAACCTGAAATAATGGGGATCCAAATTAGTAAACTCAACAAAGGAAGCTTCATGGTGATACCTTACTTTTGTTTTCAGTCCGTTAACATAAACCACGCTAGTAGAAACAAGAAGCCTAAAATCATAATAAAAGCGTAATGGTACAAATACCCAGTTTGGATCCGGCGAAGAAGTTTTGATAAACGATAAACCATTCTTGCTGTACCATTAACGCCAATATCATCAATAAGCCATCGATCGCCTAACTGCCAACATAACCACCCAATGCTTCGCGTTCCACTTGCAAAGAGCCATTGATTAAAATCATCAAAACCAAACTTGTTTTTCAAAATATGGTAAAAGAGGCTCAGCCGCTTCTGAAAAAAATGTGCAAATTGAGGTTCTTTAACGTAACAGAGCCAAGCGATTAAAATACCGCTTAAACTTAAGCCAAATGTCAACGAAGTAAATCCCTTTGTAGTCATTGCAAATACGCCTTGAAATTCTTCTTGAAGCGTTGCAAAGCTAACATGCTGAGGATGAATAACAATGGCCTCTCTGAAAAAGTCTTGAAAAATCAAGCCCACTAATCCCACGCCTGAGACTAAAGAGAGTAGAGCAAGTAAAACCAAAGGAATTAAAATAATAATAGGTGATTCATGTATATGCTTAAACTTTGCTCTGCTCATTCGCTCTTTAGTATGAAAGACCACAAAAAACAATCTAAATGTATAAAGCGCCGTTATAAACACATTGCCTAAAACAACCCAGTAAGCAAATGAAGCAGCAGGCAAATGTGACAATTTAACCGCTTCAATAATCAGATCTTTCGAATAAAAGCCAGAGAATAATGGGAATCCAACTAAAGCAAGACTCCCAATCAACATGGTAAAATACGTAATGGGTAGCCGTTTTTTTAGATTTCCCATTTGCCAAATATCTTGTTCATGATGCAAAGAGAGAATAACCGATCCAGCACATAAAAACAGTAATGCTTTAAAAAAGGCATGTGTTGTTAAATGAAACAATCCAATTGGATAAGCAGAAACACCCATTGCTGTCATCATATAGCCGAGTTGTGACAAAGTTGAGTAAGCAATGATGCGTTTAATGTCATTTTGTACAACACCTACCAATCCCATCAAGAAGCACGTCATCGTCCCGACAATTAATATAATATTTAAAACAAAATCAGAGCATTCAAATAAAGGAGATAAGCGCGCCAACATAAAAATTCCTGCAGTCACCATAGTCGCTGCGTGAATTAATGCAGAAATAGGGGTAGGGCCTTCCATAGAATCAGGCAACCAAACATGCAAGGGCACTTGAGCAGATTTACCCATTGCGCCTAGAAATAGAAAAAGACAAATCAAGGTTATAGCATGCGATGTTCCTTCGTTCAAAGCAATTGGTTTAATTTTGGAAAAAACGGGAATATAATCTAATGTTCCAAAATAATATAAAACACCAGCTATTCCTAATACAAATCCAAAGTCGCCTACTCGGTTTACAATAAAAGCCTTTAAATTAGCAAAAATAGCGCTTTCTTTTTGAAACCAAAAACCAATCAATAAATAAGACATCAGACCAACCATTTCCCATCCAAAGAATAATTGTAAAAAATTATTACTCATTACCAGCATTAACATGCCAAAAGTAAATAATGAAATGTAACTAAAGAAACGTTGATACCCTGGATCTTCATGCATATACCCAATGGTGTATAGATGTACCATCCAAGAAACGAAAGTAACAACTAACATCATTAATGCACTTAAGCGATCAATTAAAAATCCAATTTGAAAACTTAATTCCCCACTTTGACCCCAGGTATATAATTTAAAATTGAAAGCAGGTTGTTCATCTAAAAACAGTCTTTTCATAATAAAAATTGAAAGCAAACACGAAATTCCAACTGCCAAGTTGGTTAATACATGTGCATTCCGTCGCCCGATAACACTTCCAAACAGACCAGAAATAAGCGCTGCCAAAAGTGGTAAAAAAACAATTAGACAAGTTACAACAAAATCAGGCATGTCTCATCCTTTCAATAAATCCATTTTTTCTACGTCAATCGTTTTTTTCTTCCTAAACAAGACTATTAAAATTGCTAATCCAATGGCTGCTTCAGCAGCAGCAACGGTTAAAATAAAGAAAACGAAAACTTGTCCCATCAGGTCATTTGAAAACCGAGAAAAAGCAACAAAATTAGTACTAACAGATAAAAGTAATAATTCAATACACATCAATAAAATAATAACGTTTTTACGATTTATAAAAATACCTGCAATACCTAAACCAAATAAAATAGCACTTACAATTAAATAATCAGACAATGCAATCATAGGTTATTCTTCCCTATATTGACCAATCGCAATCTATCTTCTTTACACACTTTTATTTGCTGATTCGGATCTAATGCTTTATTTTCGCGTCGATCCCTAGAGGCTAAGCTAATGGCTGAAACAATGGCGCTTAATAATAAAACCCCAGCCAACTCAAATGGATATAAAAAACGAGTGTATAGAACAACACCCAAGGCTTCTACATGACTAAAGTTTGCAGGATGTGGTAGAGGAATTGGGATACGCTCTGATCCAAAATTTCTTGGGCCGACGGTATAAACCAGCCCTACCACAATTAAAACGGCAGCACAAAGCCCAACCGGTAAATAACGTGTAAATCCCTCTTGAATGACAGCCAATTCTACATCCAACATCATGACAACAAATAAAAAAAGTACCATTACCGCACCAACATATACTAAAATCAAGGTGATCGACAAAAATTCGCTTTCTAACAACATCCATAACCCCGCTGTTGAGACAAAAGTCACAACAAGAAATAACAATGCTCTGACCGAATTTCTCGAAATAATAACCATAGAACCACTTGAAATAGCTAAAAAAGAGAAAAAATAAAAAATACTTTGTTTAATCATAAATACCTTATTTTAACGATATTGTGCATCTTGAGTTCGATCCCTCGCAATGTCCTGTTCATAACGATCACCAATGGCCAAAAGCTTTTCTTTAGTTAAAATGTTTTCCCCTCGTTTCTCAAAATGATAATCTGAAAAACCCGTTTCAACAATTGCATCAACAGGACAGGCCTCTTCACAAAAACCACAGTAAATACATTTAAAAAGATCAATTTCGTAAAGGGTTGTACGTCTTGAACCATCTGATCTTGGTTCCGCCTCAATGGTAATTGCTAATGCAGGACAGACTGCCTCACATAATTTACACGCAATACATCGTTCTTCTCCATTAGAATAGCGGCGCAATGCATGTATTCCACGAAAACGCACAGAACGAGGTGTTTTTTCTTCCGGATATTGTAAAGTGACTTTTGAAGCGAAAAAATGTTTTCCTGTCAATTTTAGTCCTAACAATAACTCCCATAATAAGAAACTTTTAAAGTAGAATTTTAAATTTTTTAATAGTTTCATTCTTTATTCCTATGTACTCGAAAACCAAGGTTCGATATTTGCTTTAAGCATTACTGCAACGACAACTATCCAAATGAGTGTTACTGGTATAAATATTTTCCATCCCAAGCGCATAATTTGATCATAACGATACCGTGGAAAAGTAGCGCGAAACCATAAAAATAAAAATAAGAAAAAGCATGTCTTTAATATTAACCAGACAACACCAGGAACCCAATGAAACCATTCTTCCAAAACGGGCATTCCTTCAAAAGGAGAAAACCACCCTCCCCAAAACATGATGGGGCATAACACAGAAACCAAAACCATATTTGCATATTCAGATAAGAAAAAAATAGAAAATGCAATTCCGGAATATTCTACATGAAATCCCGCAACAATTTCTGATTCACCCTCTGCTACATCAAAAGGTGAACGGTTCGTCTCTGCAACCGCTGAAATCCAGTACACAATAAACAAGGGTAACAACGGTAGCCAAAACCAATGAAACAATCCCCCTCGCTGAGCAAGAACAATATCTGTTAAATTCATACTCCTCGCTGCTAAAACAACTCCAATAATTGCAAAACCCATAGCAATTTCATAAGAAACGATTTGTGCAGCTGATCTCATCGATCCCAAGAATGCATATTTTGAATTTGAAGCCCAGCCTGCAATGACAATACCGTACACTGCTAACGATGTCATGGTGAGCAAATATAATAATCCTATATTAATATTTGCCAATACGAGTCCTTGATCAAATGGAATGACCGCCCAAGCTGCTAAAGCAGGACCAATGGTTAACACGGGTGCAATCATAAATAAATAACGATTAGCACGTGTTGGAATAACAATCTCTTTAAAAAGTAATTTTAAACCATCTGCTATTGGTTGTAATAAACCACAAGGTCCTACTCGATTTGGCCCAATACGATCTTGCATAAATCCTATAAATCGACGTTCTGCCAATGAAAGATATGCAACAACTAACATTAATGGCACCGTAATTGCAAAAATTTTAATCAGTGTCCATCCCAGTGTTATAAAATGATTAAACATTTTCTGTTCCTAGATAAGCACGAATTTTAACAGTCGAATAAGGTTTTCCCACCAAAGTCATCGTTTCAAGGTTCGTCGTAATCATAACCGTATTATTCGGGATTGCTTCATCTATAACATACGGTAAGATAGCATTTTGCTCCTTGCAGGTTACTTCTACACAATTACCCGCCAATTTTAAACGACTTGCAAGTTTATTGTTGAGACGTACCCAAGATAGCTTAGCCTCTTCTGTTTGCTGCAAAGATTTTGCTCTACGCACCAAACTATCCGCTGCATAAAGCGGCACAGGCACAATTTGAATAATGTCTTTCTGCTCTGCCACATGTTCTAAAGGGGAAGGACACCACCAATTCCAAGATCCTAAAGTAACGCTATCTCCTACTTTATCGCGTATTACCTGTAAAATTTCTTCAGAAGATCCATACTCAGGCTCCGATATGCTACATAAATTACTCAACACTTGTAGTACTTTCCAACCAGGACGACTTTCTTCTAAGGGAGTTGTTGTTGCCTTAAAAGATTGCCATTGCCCGGCAATATTGACAAAAGTACCCGGCGTTTCACTAAATAGCGCCGTAGGTAGCAATACATCTGCCACTTCTAACAATGCATCGCTTTCAAAAGGTGTTAAAGCAACAACCCACTTTGCTTTTTGCAAAGTAAGATGTGCTCTGGCGCCATCCAAACAATCAAATTTAGGCTCCAAATTAAATAATATATATCCCTCAAGACCTTGTTCTAACATTTGTAGCGCGTTTAATCCAATATCACTCTTTGTCGGTTCTCCTCCCACCAATCGATGTGGAACACAACCTGCCAACCAAGCACCGGCACTATTTGCACCCTCCGTTAATAACCCTAATTTTGCACCTGTTAACTGTGCAATCAGGTTAGCCAAGGTTGTTAACTGAGAAAAAGCTGGATGACTGATCCCTAAAGCACCAATTAAAACTAACTTTCTTTCTCCTTGCATTAAACATTCTGCCATTTGATCGTCTATTTTTTCTGGCTCAACGGTTGCTAACCATTGTAAAATATCTTTTGGAATAGTCACTTGATGAGAAGTTTTGCTTAACAGTGCTTTGGCAACCCTCGCAACCGCCAATAACCATTCTCCTCCACTATCGACTATCTTGGCAGTGACATCAAAATTAAAAGAAAAATCTACAGGATTAATTGCAAATACTTTTCCACCACTTGTGGTCATCTTACGAAGTTTTAATCCAAGGATAGGCTGT
>Ga0206882_1091_pt1 | contig 16672 bp, 12 predicted proteins | sample Alteio_BWOrgCont_4_FD_152908 | JGI IMG/M metagenome (GOLD analysis project Ga0206882, IMG submission 152908) | Enriched cells from forest soil in Barre Woods Harvard Forest LTER site, Petersham, Massachusetts, United States -... | ecosystem: Environmental > Terrestrial > Soil > Temperate forest > O...
CCAAAAAGATGGTACTTAATTACAAGCAATCGTCCATTTCGTTCAACTTTATAGCGCTTAATTATATCATAAACCGTAATAACCAATACAAATACAGGCTAACGGGCCTTGATACCGGCTGGGTAAAAGCCGGCATGGAGCGTAAGGCAAGTTACACTAACCTCGACCCGGGCACTTACACTTTCCAGGTAAAGGCTTCAAATAATGATGATGTATGGAATAATAAAGGCGCATCAATAACGGTCGTGATCACGCCACCCTTTTGGATAACGTGGTGGTTCAGGCTATTAATGGCGGTTATCATCATCGCTATTATTTATATCATATACTATTTGAGGTTGAGCACCATACGAAAGCAAAAAGAGGCGCTGGAAAAACAAGTGGAGGCACGTACCATTGAGGTGGTTAATAAAGCCGGCGAATTGCAGTTGAAATCAGAGGAGTTACAGGCCGCTAACGAGGAATTACAGGCCCAGTCGGAAGAGTTGCAGGTACAATCGGAACATTTGCAGCACCTTAACCACGAACTGGTAAACCAAAAAGAGCAGGAACACCAGGCGCGCCAGGAAGCCGAAAAAGCCAACCGCGCCAAAAGCATATTCCTGGCAACCATGAGCCACGAGATACGCACCCCCATGAACGGCGTTATCGGCATGGCATCGCTGCTGTCAGAAACCCGGCTGGACAACGAGCAGCGTGAATATACCGATACCATTATCAATTGCGGCGAAAGCTTGTTGAGTGTTATTAATGATATACTCGATTTCTCAAAAATAGAATCGGGTAAAATGGAGGTAGAGCACGAGGATATTGACCTCCGCGCCACGGTTGAAGAGGTAATGGATATTTTTGCCCAGCGTGCAGCACAACAGCATATCGACCTGATGTATCACCTGGATGATGATGTGCCCTTGCACATACTGGGCGATAGCCTTCGTATAAAACAGGTGCTCATCAACCTCATAAATAACTCGGTAAAATTTACCTCAAAAGGCGAAATTTTTATCAAAGTATACCTGGTAAAACAAACAAAAGGCGGCAAAATAGAAATAGGCTTTAGCGTAAAGGATACCGGCATTGGTATCCCCCACGAAAAAATATCAAATTTATTTATGGCATTTTCACAGGTTGATTCATCAACAACCCGCAAATACGGAGGCACCGGTTTGGGCCTTGCCATTTGTGAAAGGCTTGTACATTTAATGGGTGGCGAAATCTCGGCTGAAAGTAAGCTTGGCGAAGGCTCGGTATTTACCTTTACCATTAAGGCCGAAAAAAGCAAGAACCCGGTTAGCACAACAATATCCTGCGACTTGAGCAGCCTCAAAGGTTTAAGGGTACTGATTGCCGATGACAATAACACCAACCTCACCATATTGAAAACCCAGTTGCTGAATTGGGCGCTCGACCCGGTAACCGCATTATCGGCAAATGAGGCATTGGAATTACTTGCCGCCGATAAAAATTTCAAGCTATTGATAACAGATATGGAAATGCCGCTGATGGACGGCGTCGGGCTGGCAACCGAAGTGAAGGCGAAATACCCTAAGCTTCCTATTATTATGCTAAGCTCGATAGGCGATGAAACCAAAAGTAAATTCCCCGGGCTGTTTTCGTCAATATTAGTAAAACCGGTGAGGTTAAACCATTTGTGCCAAAGCATACTTAAACCTTTTACCAAACAACAAACCGAGCTTGCTGAAGAGCCTGTCAAAAGCGTATTTACCCCCCATTTTGCGGTGGAATACCCGCTGCGTGTTTTGGTTGCTGAAGATAACAGCATCAATCAAAAATTAATAGAAAGGGTATTGAATAAATTAGGTTATAAACCCGATATAGTGCAAAACGGGGTAGAAGTATTGGAAAAACTGAACAAGCAGGTTTATGACCTGATTTTAATGGATATACAAATGCCTGAAATGGATGGATTGGAAGCAACAGGCCGTATACGGAAGTTGAAAGGCGAACAACCATATATTGTAGCTATGACCGCCAACGCCATGACCGAGGACAGGGACATTTCCCTGCAAGCCGGCATGGATGATTACCTGCCAAAACCTATGAAATTGGAGGACCTGGTTAATATTCTTAAAAAAATAAAAGTTACGTAGGCCGGAGGCTAATTTTGAGGGAGATCTTATGCTTCAGCGCGAAGAAAACCGGCAGGTACAATAAGCAAATTTGAGTGATGTTAAATAACACTTCAAATAAAAATTATATCAACCTATCCTTTATCACCAATGTCCCTGCCACCATATCGTGCAAGCACTGCTGCTTGCGGTTAAAAAAACTGAACAGGTAGCCAATAAACAGGGTAAGTACCGATAATATTTTGGCCAGGTTTCTGCCTGCGGAATGTGGCAGGCTTAGCCGCTCGCCCTGCAAGTCGCAAACCTTTATGTTCAGGATGAGTTTGCCGATGGTGGCCTGCCTTGCCGAGCTTTCCATAATGATGTGGTAGATGATCTTCACGACCGGGATTATAGCGAGGAAGCTAAAAATAATGATCAATTGCTCCGTTTTGTCTTTTATGATCACAATCGCTATCACCATTAAAAAAAGAACGACGCCCGAAATAATGAACCAATCGAGCGCCGAAGCCAACAGGCGCAGGTCAAAGCCTGCATAATATTGGGGGATATGCGCCGGGCGCCCAAAGCCAAGATAGCCGCGCAATTCAGCAATTTCATGGGCTTCCTTGTAATCGTCCATACCAGGCGAGCGGACAAAATCAGTCGGCTTTATTTTACGAAGTTTTAATTCGTGGGTGGTATATGGGCCTTCGGGTTTGCCGTTTATTACAAGCAAGTAGGTAGTGTCCGAAGGTTCCATGGTTTTATAATATACTGAAAACTAAAAAGGTTGAAATGCTGTGTAATTTAACAACATTTCAACCTTAAAAATTATAATATTAAATCATTATTCCCTGTGCACATCAAATGAGCCTACCCCGCCGTTTATGGTGATGAACATTTTATTTTTTGCCGCTGCAAAACCAGGGGTTTGGTAATGCCCGTTATCCTGTTTGTCAAAACCATCGAACGAGTTTGATGCTAAGCCTGTGTTCGATTCAATATCGCAGGCTGCAGTGTTGGGGATAGTGATATCAACCGACGATGCACCGGCAGATACACTAACATCGGTTCTTTGCAGCGGCTGGCCTAATTTTACATCAAATGACCCGGCGCCGCCTTTCAGTACAAATGATTGTACTTTGAATTTTGACAGGTCGAAATTAAGTGCGGTAGCACCGGATTCGACCGTGATATTCCAAATTGGGTTCACATTCAACTTAAAGTTGGCAACGTTTGATTTGTTGTGATCGCCCCAGTCAAAATGGCCCCTGTGATCCTTCATTTTAAAGTCGAGCACATAGGTTGCGCCATTTTTATGCTGCGAAAATTCATACTTACCAAAATGCTCTTTGGTATCGGCGCTAAATAACTGGCTGGTGGTATCGTTTAAATTATACTCGGTGCCACCGCCGCTAATGTTTAACTGGCCATATTGCACATCGGCAGTATATGGGGCATTATAATTACTGTTGCCCTCAACTTTTACCAAGCCTTTGGTGCCGGCAGTGTCGCTGTTGTCATCGTCATTATCGTCGCTGTCGTTATTATCGTGGTCGTGATTTCCCCAACTATAAGAATATACCGGCCAGCCAAACCTATCGCCAAAATTACCGAATAAAAGTAAGGCGAAGCCTAACAGAACCACGCCTATTTTTAGCGCGCTTGCTAACGGCGACCTGTTGTTTGCGAATACCAGGTTAACGCCGCCTATGATCAGGAACATTGGCCACAGGTGCCAGATGTTACTCCAGTGAAAGTTAATATAATTAAAATTATTAAGCAGGAATGCCGCGCCAATAAGTACCAGGATTATCCCCGGAATTAATTTATCGTTTTTCATGATTATGCAATTGGATCGTTAGTGTTAGTTGAATCATTAGGTTTTATGGGGTCATTCAACGGCTCGTTTTTGTGCCAGTCGTTATGCTCCCATGGTTGTTTTTTCTGGCCGGCAACTATCAATGCAATGCCAACGGCTACCAGTACTACCGGCCAAAAGCGGTGAATCTCCCAAAAGGAAATAAAATCGAACTGGTGCAGTAAAAATATGGTACCCATAAATATCAATATCATACCTACTACAAGCCCGCCGTTTGATTTTTTTGGCGCTGCAGGTGTAAAAGGCTGACCCGGTGTTACAGGGTTTACCGGCGATACGGGTGGCACAATGTAATCAACAGTGGCCGGATCTGCCGGTGTGGTAAACGGGTTATAATATCTCCGCGGCAACACTATCCATAAAATAATGTAGGGTATAAAGCCCACACCCATTATAAAAAACCCGAATGCAAATAACAGGCGTATAACGGTGATATCCATATCGAAATACTCGCCAAGGCCTGCACAAACGCCCCCTATCATTTTGTTGCGTTCGTCTCTATATAGTTTCTTTTCCATGATGTTATAATTTTTATGTGATTGATTTAAACTTGTCCGCCTGCGGGTTTTATGATGATCTCATCAACGTTGGCCCCCGGGCTCATTTTATATATATTTATTACTGCCGATGCGATGTCTTCGGGCAAAACCATTGTATCTTTTTCAACCTTAACGTCTTTCCACGAGTAGGTTAACGTTGAGCCGGGTATAACGGCGGTTACCTTCACATTATGCGCTTGCATCTCCAGCCGCATTACTTTGGTAAGACCCAACAGCGCAAATTTTGTTACACTATAAGTGCCAGCCTCGGCGATGGGGTTTAGCGATGCCACCGAGCAAATGTTGAATATGTGGCCCTCGTTTTTTGCTATCATGGTTTTGCCAAAATAGCGGTACAATTCATAGGCCGGGACCAGGTTGGTATTTACACCTTTTTGAAAGGTGTCGTCATTATCATCCAGTATGCTGGAATATTCATATATCCCCGCGTTGTTTACTATAATGCTAATAAAGCCCAACTCCTGCTCGGCTTTGCCGGCAAATTGCAGGAGTTGATTTTTAACGCTAACGTCGGTGGCCACTGTAAGTATCTTTATGCCGGGGTTAATTGTTAACAGCTCGACTTTAAATGCAGCCAGGTCGCTTTCGTTACGCGCACAAATGGCCAGGTTGATACCCTCTTTGGCTAAAGCAATGGCTACTGCCCGGCCAATGCCTTTGGTTGCTGCGGTTACGAGTGCGTTTTTCATTTTTTGTTTGTTTGACATATCAAATGTAATAATGATTGCCTGAGGCCGTATATGGCTTTTGGCAAAGCGGTTTAAAAAATCGGTGAAGCGGGGTATAATGGCGGTGAAAATAATAAGTTCAATGTGATGATGTGTGGTGATATGCTAATTTATATGTAATTGACAATTAAATGAAGCCCAATTAACATAATGGCTAAAGCTTATTGCCAAAAAGATGTATTTTTAGGCGATTTTAAATTTGTAAATGTTTCACAGCCTAGGAAGATATATACTTTTACTGCGTTTAAGTTTCAGGAAGCCCGAGAAATTCAATGTGTACCTGGCCGAGGTAATGCGCGAAATGGTTTCGGTTGGCGTTGGCTCTTTAGGAATTATTGCGGTTATATCTGTTTTTATTGGCGCAGCGGTAACTATTCAAACTGCTTTCCAGCTAATTAACCCTATCATCCCAAAAAGCGTGGTGGGTAGCATATCGCGCGACTCGACCATACTGGAGTTTAGCCCCACCATATCAGCGCTCGTATTGGCCGGGCGGGTAGGCTCAAGCATGGCATCGCAAATTGGCACTATGCGGGTAACCGAACAAATTGATGCCCTTGAAATAATGGGGGTAAACGCCCCGGGATACCTTATATCGCCCAAAATTATTGCCGGGGTTACCATGATACCTTTATTGGTTATTGTATCGGTACTATTGGGTTTTGCAGGAGGTTATATTGCCTGTTCGGTGTCGGCCGAGGTTACCACTTCAGATTTTTTGACCGGCTTAACCGATGGTTTTAACCCGGTAATTGTTACGGTATGTTTGTTAAAATCGATTGTTTTTGGCTTTATAATTACCTCCATTTGCAGCTACCAGGGTTTTTATACCTCTGGCGGCGCACTTGAAGTTGGGCAATCGGCCACCAAAGGGGTGGTTTACAGTTGCGTAATGATCTTATTTTTTGACCTCGTTATTTCACGTTTGCTGCTATGATCGAGATCAAAAACATACATAAAACCTTTGGCGATAATGATGTGCTGAAAGGCATAAGCGGCAAGTTTAAGCCGGGTAAAAACAACCTGATCATAGGCGGCTCGGGATCTGGCAAAACCACTTTATTGAAATGTATTGTGGGCCTGCATGAGCCAACCAAAGGCGATGTTATTTTTGACGGGCAAAATTTTACCGAAATGGATTTTGAACAGCGCGTGCCTATCCGTACCCATATTGGTATGCTGTTCCAAAACTCGGCGCTGTTTGACTCGATGACAGTTGAAGAGAACATCATGTTCCCGCTGAACCTGTTCACCAAACAAAGCCATGCCGAAAAGCTGGACAGGGCTAATTTTTGCCTTGAAAGGGTAAACCTTGCCGGAAAAAACAAGCTGTATCCGGCAGAATTATCGGGCGGGATGAAAAAGCGCGTGGGCATAGCCCGCGCTATATCCATGCAGCCAAAATATTTATTTGTTGATGAACCCAACTCGGGCCTCGACCCAAAAACATCTATCCTGATTGATGACCTGATCAATGAGCTGACCGAGGAATACCAAATGACCACCGTAATTGTAACACACGATATGAACTCGGTTATGGGTATTGGCGATCATATTATTTTTTTACATGACGGCCAAAAATGGTGGGAAGGCACCAACCACGAAATTGCCCATACCGATAATAAAGAACTGAACGACTTTGTATTTGCCAGCAAATTTATGCGGGCAGCAAAGGCGCGTTTGTAAGTTCAAGCTTAAAATTCATTACATTTTCCCGGTAAAATATTAATTACATACTAGTACTGTCACCATTGTTTTGTTTTCTATTGGTAAATTAGTGCAATTACCCTCCCCTGCCTAAAAACCAATACAAATGAGAAAATTGATCTTATTTATATTCCTGTTAATTCTACCTGTACTATCGTTCGGGCAAAATGGTAATGGGGAAACAAAGCCATTTATTATCCAGGGGCAATTATCAAACGTACCGGAAAAGCAAATTTCCCTTCAATTTAGGGACGATGATAAATTTGTAAATATCGAGATATCGCTTAACGACGATGGTAAATTTTACCTAAAAAGTAACCAAATCACTAAACCGGTGATGGCTACATTAGGGAAAAACCGTTCCATACTGTCCTACATTTATGTGGCGCCGGGGTACAACCTTATGCTTACGGGTGATGGTAAAGATTATCGTTCATTCGCTTCCTCCAAAAAAATAGAAGGCTATGGCGCTGCGGCTAATAACTATTTATTTATGCGCGATGCCGTTATGATGAAACAGAAAAACGACAAGGAGTGGTTTCAAATGAACGCGACAGCATTGCTCGCCTACGCTGACCGGCAGGAGAAAATATGTGATTCCATCGTGCGTATCGTATTCAATAAAAAAGTAGCGCCGGATAATTATTATAGTTACTTCAGGAAAAAAACTGTACTCAATATTAAGTTCGACAGGTTATCGTACCTGGTAAACCACGCCATCGACGATAAAAATTTTAATTACGACCAGGCAAATGCTTATGTGGTTAACAACTTTGAGCCCGGCATTAAAAATTTCAATTATAACCCCGCCAGTGATTTTTTAAACAAACCGCTAAAGCCTGGCATTTTGAATAACTTGTTTAACAAGGACTATGATGTATCCGACAGTTACCGGATACTGATGTACAACTATTATTTTATCTTTTTATATGAACAGCAAAAACGGCGGGACTCGACGGTATTAGAAAAAAAGCGGTATAATATTGATTTTGTAAAACTGGTCGCGAACGACTACAAAGGCGACCTGCGCGAAAAAGTTTTATATTCAAGGATCTATACGACTATTCAATATGCACGTTCATTCGAGGAATTGAATGATTATAAAAAAGCTTTCCCAAAATATATCGACCAGATACCTGGCAAGGATAAAAAAGACAATATAGCCAAACTGTACGCAAGCAAGGAGGCCGAATTACTAAAAACGGCCATTGGCCGGCCGGCGCCGTTATTTACTGCCGAAGATAGTTCGGGAAAGAAATATAGCCTGGCCTATTTGAAAGGCAAAGTTGTTTATGTAGACCTGTGGGCCAGCTGGTGCGGACCTTGCCGGGCGGAAACGCCGTATTTGAAAAAGATATTTGAGAAATACAAAGGAGATAACCGTATTGTAATAATGAGTGTTGCTGTGCTTGATATGCACGATAAATGGAAAACTGCTGTGACTGAGGACAAGCCTACATGGCTGCAATTATTTGATACCGATGGCAGCGTGCAAAACGCCTATGTGGCTACATCAATACCCAAATTTGTGCTGATAGACAAACAGGGGAATATAGTAAACCTTGATGCTTCCGACCCGCAAAGCGGCGCTGTGCTGGAGAAATTACTGGATGCCGAGATCGCTAAAAACTGACCACACTAATAGTGATTAGTTAATTAGTAATTAGAGATTAGTTGCAGAACTGATATATTTGCGCAAATAACTAATTTCTAATCGCCGGCCACTAATCGCTAACCATGATCCAACTACTTACACCTACGCACTGGAAAGATTACGAGTTGATAGATTGCGGCGATTTTGAAAAACTGGAACGTTTTGGTAGTGTGATACTGATAAGGCCCGAACCGCAGGCAGTTTGGAGCAAGGCTTTACCCGAGGCTGAATGGCAGCGCCAGCACCATATTAAATTTAAAGGCCGCTCGGCAACCGCGGGCGACTGGCTAAAGAAGAACCCAAAAACGCCAGACCGCTGGCATGTGGAATATAAGAATGAGGAGGCCGCTATAAAATTCCGCTTGGCTTTAACGTCGTTCAAGCATTTGGGTATTTTCCCCGAGCAGGCGGTGAACTGGGACTACATATCCCAAAACATAAAAAAGTTTAAAACACTCGAACCAAAGGTGCTTAACCTGTTTGCCTATACCGGCGGGGCATCGTTAATTGCAGCTGCTGCCGGGGCAGATACTACTCATGTCGACTCCATTAAACAAGTGGTTACCTGGGCTAATGAGAACCAGGACTTATCGGGCATAAAAAATATACGCTGGGTGGTTGAAGATGCGCTAAAATTTGTAAAGCGCGAGCTTAAGCGCGGCAAAAAATATAATGGCATTATCCTTGACCCGCCGGCCTACGGCCATGGCCCCAACGGCGAAAAATGGAAGCTGGAAGACCATATTAACGAAATGATGCACGATGTGGTGGAACTGCTTGACCCCGATGAGCATTTTTTGATACTGAATACTTACTCGCTGGGCTTCTCGTCGATAATTATTGAGAACCTGATAAAAGGCGCCTACCCGCAGGTACAAAACCTGGAAATAGGCGAGCTGTATTTGCAGGCTACCGCAGGCCCCAAATTACCCCTGGGCGTGTTCGGGAAGTTTTATAAGAATAAAAGTTGAGATTGAACCTGGCCTGATGATGTACATCTCCTGTATATATATTAAAAATAATATATTTTAATATATAATTCCCACTAACTGTTGATAACTTTAGGCATACTGGTGGCAAAAAAAGGCTTTATTTTACATGACTGGTTTATATACCAAAAACACTAAAAATGAAATTGAAAAGCATCTTACTATCCACCACTTTTGTCCTTTCATCATTAATACTTCTTTCAAACTGCAGTCAAAGCAGCACTTCGGGTAAAGATGCAAAAGCAGCAACATCTGCAACCGCTACTACCACGGCGACTAAACCAGCTGATACTGTTGTAACCGCGCCGGTAAGCTACCCGCCGCTTAATAAAAAGCTGTACGATTCACTAATGAAACGCCTGGCGCATGGCGATACCACAGGCCGCTGGCCGGTGAAAAATGCGCCGTACCCATTGCCGGGGGCTATTTTGCCGTTTAAACGTGTAGTAGCCTATTACGGTAACCTATATTCAAAAAAGATGGGCATTTTAGGCGAACTTCCGCCAAATGAAATGCTGGCCCGCTTACACCAGGAAGTAAAAAACTGGGAAAAAGCAGATCCATCAACCCCGGTACAACCTGCACTGCATTACATTGCCGTTGTAGCCAGTGGCGACCCCGGTAAGGATAACAAATACCGCCACCGTATGCCATTTAAGCAGATAGATACCGTTTTATATCTTGCTAAAAAAGCACATGCCATTGTGTTTTTAGATATACAGGTATCGTTAAGTAACATACGCGCTGAGTTGCCCCTGCTGGAAAAATACATTGAAATGCCGCAGGTACATATCGGTATCGACCCTGAGTTTTCTATGAAAGACGGTACCCTTCCCGGCCGCAAAATAGGAACGTTTGATGCCTCTGATATAAATTATGTATCAGACTACCTGGCCAAAGTGGTGCGTAAATATCACCTGCCCCCTAAAATATTTATCGTACACCGCTTCACCAAAAAAATGGTGACCAACTACAAGGAAATTAAACTGCACCCCGAAATACAGTTTGTAATGAATATGGACGGCTGGGGCGAACCCGATCTTAAAACAGGCACCTACCGCAACTTTATTTACCCTGAACCAGTACAGTTCACCGGGTTTAAGCTGTTTTACAAGAACGATATAAAAAAGGCCCCGCACCATATGCTAACCCCGCAGGAAGTGCTTAAATACAAGCCATATCCTATTTATATACAGTACCAGTAGTTGGGTTAGAGACTGGAGATTAGCGTTTAGAGATTAATAAAAAAGGCGGTAGCTTAAACCTATCGCCTTTTTTAACATAATGTTTTTAACGCTTAACCAATCTCTAGCTTCTAATCTCTAATAACTATTTCTTTGGAAACACGGTAACCCGCAGCAGCGTGCTGCCATAAGGCACCAGATCGATATATTGCTTTTTGCCGGTACTATCGCGGTTGGCGGGGAAGAATGAGGTTTGCTCGGTAGCGTTACCTTTTGCATCTTTTGTTTCGCGCAGTTTCCAGTTGGTCAATCGCTCTGCCGGCACCCTCAGCATTACCGGCGCTGTGCCGGTGCTCCACGGATAGCCCTTATCAGCATTTTTTATTACCTGCACATCACCGGCATTTTTTACCAGTAAAGCATAGTTCCAGGCGGCGGTAGGCCGATATTCAACACCCGGGAATTTAGCGGTCGATTTTTTATAATTGCTCACCGTGTCCTTAGTGGCAGCTATCGGGTAACTGTAAACTATCGGCCCGCGCTCCACTGCGAGGCCATCATTTGGCCAGGTGGTTATTTTAACGCTCATGGGTACCGAAAGGGTGATCTTATCGCCATTGGCAAATGCCCGCTTAAGGGTGAAAAATTGCCCCGGGACTAAACTAGCCGCTATCTTTTTTCCATTTATAGCTATGGACGGCGTTTTACACCAGGCTGGTATCCTAACCTGGAACGGGAATTTAACCGTTTTTTTGGTGCCGATCTTAAAGTCCATTTTTTCTTCGAAAGGGTATTTGGTGGTTTCGGTAATACTTACGGTTTGTTTGGCTGCGCCAACCTGGGCGTCTATCGCGCTTGGGCCAAACAAGGCGGCTGCTATGCCGTTGTCCTTGGTTTGCAGCCACATTTGCTCAATATAGTAAGGCATAAAACGGTTCACATTGCCCGTGCAACACTCCACATCATGCCCGGGCAAATACGCCATGCGTGAATCTTCATAACCCAAATGATTTGATGTCATGGTGGCTATGAATTGGTTAGGCGCCGAAAAATATTGCTCGGCTTTAAAATCCTTGGTTACGGCACCTATGCCTGCATTAAAAACAGCCTTCTCTATCTTATCGGCCCACAAGGCGTCCCCCGTAATTTGCAGCATGTAGCCGTAGGTATAGGGGATAGTGGAAAGGTTGCAGGTCTCATGGCCCGCCAATTCAGATATGCCATTCAAATGCTCGTTCGAGCTGGGGACGCCCGATACCAGCATATCATATTTTTCCATCTGCGATATGCCATGCAGCGCCTCGTCCAGGTATTCTTTTTTTCCGGTGTAGCTGTACAATATGGCGGGTATCTTCACAATTTCGATATACACTACGCCATGATAATTAGGCACCATATCAGATGCGAAATCAATATCCTTCCCATCCCTGTCGCGGTATTTATGGTCCGATTTAAAGGTAGCGTAAGCCACTTCGGCCCGGTGCAGCATACCTTCATCGCCTGTAATGCCGTACAGCCAGCACATTTCCTCGGCGTTGCACAGGTCAAGCTCGTCGGCAAACTCCTCGCCTTTATAGGTGCTGTAATGCTTCATCATGGCATCAATAATTGCAGGGTTGTGGTTAACAATATACTCCGTCATAAATGACCGCAAAAAACCGGTATAAGGCCATTTATTCCACCGCCCTTTTAATCCCTGCGGACCAAGCCGGCCGTTGGCATTCTTTGTATTCAGCACATAATTAACCTGTTTTTTGGCCTTGTTTATAAGGAAGGTATCGCGCAGCAAATAACCGGCTTTGATACAGCCGTCAACAAAATAACCGCTTTGCTCATAAGGCCACCAAAACCTGTCCTCCTGTTTATCATTTACTTGCACCGTCCACATCCCGGTGTTAAAAGGATAACCTGCATCCTCGATATGCCCCGTCAGCCCCGATTTCTGGTATTCCAAAAACTGGTGCAGCCAGCCGTTTGAGGTAATTGCGGTAGGACTAAACAGGTTGTATTTGCTAAACTGCGGGTTGGGGTGCAGCTTGTATTTGTTTTGGGCATAGGTTAGTCCCGATGCAAAAACTACGAAAAGAACCAGGAATATTTTTTTCATGGTTGATGATTTTAAAAAGATATGTCATCCTGAGCGCAGGGAAGGACCTATCTGCGTTCTAACAAAGCGCACGTCCACGGGCTGCTTGTATAGTAGATCCTTCGCTACGCTCAGGGTGACAATTTGATTTTACTTCTTCCAGCTCAACTCTATCTCTTCCAAAGTCTTCTGCTTAGTCTCAGGTATCACAAACTTAGTAAACAGCCAAAGAAACACCGCAAAAAACAGGAAGATCAAAAATGTGTGAAAACCCGCATCAGCTAAAACATTTTGGTCTTTACTTTCCGAGTGCAATAAAATAGGGGTAAACAACGATATAAGGAAGGTACCTATCCAAAGTACCGTAGTGGCTATTGACATAGCTACCCCACGTGTTTTTGTAGGAAATATTTCTGATATAATAACCCAGGGGATTGGTCCCAATGAAGCAGCAAAACAGGCAATGTAAAGAAATATACATCCCACTACCCATATTCCTTCCACGCGTGCATAAAAACAAAAAGCAACACCTGCCAAACTCAATATCATACCCCCTACTCCCCACAGCAATAAACTTTTGCGACCCATTTTATCAATAAATCCTATTGCAACCCATGTGAAAATAAAATTTATAATTCCTACCAAAGCGGTTGCGCCTAATGCATTGCTCGAAGTAAAACCAGCATTTTTAAATATAATTGGCGCATAATATATAATGGCATTGATACCCGTTATTTGCGAAAAAAGTGCAAGGAATATCCCAACTATCATCGCCATGCGTAATCCGGGTTTAAACAGTTCACCAACAGTGCCTTCTTCAACATTCAGTGTCGATTCTATTTCATTGGCCACGGCGATCGCTTCTTCCTTGCCGTTTAATCGTTCCAGTGTATCCATGGCTTCAGCTCGCCTTAGATTTTTTATAAGCCATCTCGGGCTTTCAGGAACAATGAACAGCAATCCAAGGAATAACGCGGAGGGTATAAAGCCCGAGGCGATCATATATCGCCAGCCTGTTTCTACTTTCCATGCGTCGGTTCCCAACCCGGCTATTCCATAATTAACAAAATAAATGATGAGAATGCCTATTACAATTGCTAACTGGTATATGCTAACTAATTTTCCCCGTATTTTGGCAGGCGCAACTTCGGATATATATAAGGGCGAGAGCATAGATGCTGCTCCAATACCAATACCCCCTACAACCCTGAATAAAATAAAACCGCTCAACCCGGTTGCTAACGCTGCTCCTATGGATGATATGGCGAAAAGCACCGCTGTAAATATTAATACCTTTTTTCTACCCAATTTATCGCTTAACGAGCCCGCAGTGAGGCTACCAATAATGCAACCTACAATAGCACTGCTTACGGCATATCCCACTAATTTATCATCCAATACAAATTTAGTGGTGATAAAAGGTATAACACCGGATACCACAGCGGTATCATACCCAAATAGAAACCCGCCCAAAGCGGCTACCACTGTTAGTTTTATCACAAAGCCCGTGGTGGAGGCCCCTGATGTTGTTACCTGGTTCATAATTGGTTTATTTTATTGGTTTATATTTTTAGTCCGAAAGTCCGCAAAAGTCGGAAAGTCATTTATCAATTGGTTTTTCTTCTCATCCTGCATCTCGCGGGCTGCCGTACTCCTCGACTTTCGGACTTCGTCGTCCCCCGGATTCAAATTAAACTCTAATATATGCTTTTAATGTTCCACATTCCTTACCAAGTGATTCTCCGTACGGGCGAATTGTGTATTCGCCTATCGCTGCCGGTTCAACAATAACCTCGCGGCCTTCAACCAGGTTTAGCACGTTCACTATCCCATCAGTGTTGTGCGTAACTTTGCCGGTAAACCAGTGCCTGCGGGTCTCAATAAATTCGAGTTCGTTAAGCCCGGTGCGTTCCTCGCGCCAGCCGTCGCCGCTGCCTAAGGGTTCAACCAAATTAAGCGCGTGTTTTTTTACCCACTCCGCAGTGCGGTCCCATTGTATCACATTTTTGCCGTGTTCAATATTTATTGGCCGGGGTTTGCCATCAAGGCCCAAACGGCCCCAATCCCATAGTTTAAACGTAAATATATAAGGTGTGGCGCTAATTTCCAGCACCATGCCCCCTGCACCCGAGCAATGCACCGTACCGGCGGGAATAGAAACATGGTCATGTTTTTTTACCGGCCATTTTTTAACAAATTTTTCATCGTCAAAAAGCTTTTCGCCGCGTTCGGCCGCGCGCAGGTCGTCAAGCATTTCGTCGGGATCAATATTTTCCTGCAGGCCTAAATACACATCGGCATTGTCATCTACATCCAAAAAGTAATAGCTTTCATCCTGGGTATAATGCATACCAAATTTTTCCTGTATGTATTCGGTAAGCGGGTGCACCTGCAAGCTCAGGTTGCCGCCTTTTACAGTATCTAAAAAATCAAAGCGGATAGGAAACTCATCGCCAAAGCGCGAATGCACTTTTGGGCCCAGCAGGTTATCCGTCTGGTAAGAAACAAGGTTGATGGACGGTATCTCCACATCCGTATCGCCAAAGCGCAATAGCAGGCTATTTTCTTCGGGCACACAATCAAAGCACCAGGCGTAATTTATTACCGAGCGGTCGAGGTCGCAAACTTCCTTCATCCATTGCCCGCCCCATGGCCCGGGGTCAAAAAACGGTACCACGCGGAACGGCCTTTTCGCCGCTATACGTAGTCCTTCCAGTATCGCTTCACCTTTTACCAGTTTGGGCTCATTGGCCGTATTGGTATCAAGCATATAGTCAATTTTATCGAATAGTTTTTTCTTCAGCCTGTCGCAAGCGCGCCAATCCACAAAAAAGGCCCTTTTATATTGTATCGAAAATTCCTCGTCGTTATTTTTTATGCCTATGTTATGCACCTCTTTTTTGCGCATGCGCAGCTGTATCTCCCAACGGGCCATATCGGCGTATACCAAAACATCGTGGTTCGGGGCTATCAAACTGGCGCCCGTACCGTAAACTATCACTATCCCGTTGGCGTCATTAACCTGTTTACTTAAACGCGATACTTTATTTTTATCCTGGTAATCTTCAATATTTAAACGGGTAAGGTAACCGAATATCCTATCGTCGGTAACATCAGGATAGGTCATTGCTAATATTTCCTGCTCGTCCTTCAGTGCATCGCCGGCATTTATCCAAACATCATACTTAAGGGTATTTTTAAGGTTGGATGTTACCTCATCATCATTTACGCCCTGGTAACATTCAATAACTATTACTTTTTTGGAAAATTGGATAGCTGCATTTAAAGCACTGGCTATGGCCGCCCAGCCTGTGATGCATGAGCGGTTATTGGTTTCAACTTGTACGTGCGGGAATTTGTCGTAATTAGCTTTCAACTTAATTGATATTTTATTTCGATTTAGGGGATGAACTATTGTGTCCATTACCACGAAAGGGCTTCAATTGTATCCTATCCGTAGTATGTTCGAACAATACTACATATTATATTTGAAAAAAACACTATGGAATATAATTTTCCCAAACATCTTTTTTCAAGCCGGGTTGCGACACCCATTGAAATTTAGCCGGATCGGCCTCGAACTGCTTATAAATGGGTTTTGAATTTTCTATTTGTAACGATGACCGGTAATTTTCTGGTTTTTTAATGATGAGTTCGGATGGCTCGTAATTCGGATTGGCCTTCCATTCAATTTCGTTATCAGCGCGTAGCAGCGGGTACCAGGCCAGGCCATTGTGTGCGCGCACTTCATCATATAAAAAACCGTATTCCTTGTCGCACCAGGCCCCGAAGGTTAAGGGCGCATCTGGG
>Ga0206882_1092_pt1 | contig 16633 bp, 17 predicted proteins | sample Alteio_BWOrgCont_4_FD_152908 | JGI IMG/M metagenome (GOLD analysis project Ga0206882, IMG submission 152908) | Enriched cells from forest soil in Barre Woods Harvard Forest LTER site, Petersham, Massachusetts, United States -... | ecosystem: Environmental > Terrestrial > Soil > Temperate forest > O...
CAGAAGAAATTTTATCTTTAGAAAAAGAAAACAAAGTTTGGCATATTCAATTGAGTTCTAATAAGAGTATAACAGCCAAGCTGATAGTCGCGGCAGATGGTTCAGCCTCTTATTTTCGAAAACATCAAGGTGTTGGTGTAAAAAGTGTCGATTATGGACAAGCGGCTATCGTGACGAATGTGAAATGTGAACAATCGCACCAGGGGGTTGCTTTTGAGCGTTTTCTGAAAGAAGGTTCTCTTGCACTATTACCTTTTGGTGTCAATCAGGTTAAGTGCGTGTGGATCGTTTCTATGCAAACATTGCAGTGGTTACAATCGTTATCAGAACGCGAATTTTTAAATGTATTACAAGATTATTTTGGATATCGATTGGGAAATTTGGTTCAATTAGGTCGTCGCATTACTTATCCATTGCGGGCCATTTATTCAGAAGCCATCTATGGTGATCAATGGGTGTTAATTGGTAACGCGGCCAATACTTTATATCCTATTGCAGCGCAAGGGTTTAACTTAGGGTTAAGGGATGTTGCTTTTTTAGCAGAAACGTTGGTATGCGCAAGGCGGGATCAGCAAGATATTGGCTCTGTGGCATTCTTACGTCATTATGCAAGCTTACGTGTATTAGATCACCGGCATATTTGTCAGGGAACAGACCATTTATTAGGTTCTGGCTTGTTTCAGTGGTTAGGTCTGTTGGCATGCCAGTGGATACCTTCTTTTGAAAGTAGGGTAATACAATGGGGATTGGGAAGACAAGGTCGTCTTCCTAAGTTGTGTCGGGGGGTAACATTGTGATTATATTAATGCATGCTTAAAAATGATTTTGATATTATCATCTTGGGTGGAGGGCTGGTTGGTTTAACAGCGGCGCATCTTTGTGCCAATCAGGATTTGTCGGTGGTGGTTATTGAACAGGGTATGCCTGATGTCACCTGGGATGTGGAAAAATGTGCTGTCCGTTGTAGTGCGATTTCTAGAAAATCACAGAAAATTTTTGAAAAAATTGGTGTTTGGCAGTCCATGGTGGCACAGCGGATCAGCCCATATCGTTCGATGGTTGTTTGGGATGCTGTGGGTTTTTCGGAAATCACTTTTGATGCAGTGGAAGTGACTGAACCTGATCTTGGGCATATGATTGAAAATCGTATTATGGCAGAGACTCTTTGGAAGGCAGCAGAACAGCATCCTAATATTACTTTAAGACCGACTACTCATCCAAAAACATTACAAGTTGATCCTCATTGCATCAGGCTTGAAACGCATGACCAAGTTATTACGCAGGCAACCTTAATCATTGGAGCGGATGGGGCGCATTCTTGGTTGCGTAAAGCCGCCAAGGTAGAGGTTATTCAGCGTGATTATCATCAATGGTCTTTAATTGCGACTGTGAAAACAGATCTTCCTCATCAAGAAACCGCATGGCAGCGGTTTTTACCAGAAGGACCTTTAGCTTTTTTGCCCTTGCTTGAACCTTTTACAAGCTCTATTGTTTGGACATCTACGGAAGAAAAAATAGCATCTCTTATGTTATTGCCAGAAAAGCAATTTTGTCAGGAATTAGCGCATGCTTTTGATTATCGCTTAGGGCAAGTATTGTCAAGTTCAGAGCGTCAACATTTTCCTTTACAGATGATACATGCTAAGCAATATATACAGGATAGAATGGTATTTATTGGTGATGCATTACATGTGATTCATCCCTTAGCGGGACAAGGTCTTAATTTAGGTCTTGATGATGCCTGGGAATTAGCAGAAATTGTGGCAACAGCCAAGGTAGCTTGTCTTGACATTGGGAGTCGTCTTGTATTACGAAAATTTGAACGAGCTCGTCAAGGTGCCATTAGGACGATGATGATGACAGTAGAATTTTTGAGAAGAATTTTTGGATCGCAGTTATCTTTAGTCGTTTGGCTAAGAAATGTTGGGGTAGATCTTGTGAGTCGATCTGGGATATTAAAAAAGAAAATGATCCAAGCGGCTTTGGGGATCTAGCCTAGCATGTGAAACAAAAGTGTCAGCATTATTTATCAGGAGACTAAGAAGTGGGTAAAGTTCCATCCGAATTACGGTATACGCAAACGCATGAATGGGTCCGAATGGAAGATGACGGTGTATTGGTCGTGGGTATGACGGATTATGCGCAAGCACAGTTGGGGGATCTGGTGTTTGCGGATCTTCCAGATGTTAATACAAGCGTGCACGCTGCGGACGAGGTTTGTATTGTTGAGTCTGTTAAATCAGCGTCTGATGTTTATAGTCCGGTTTCTGGGAAAATTATAGAGGTGAATGAAAATTTAGAAGAAGCACCACGTTTAGTCAATTCTGATCCTTATGGTGATGGGTGGCTTTTTAAAATCGATCCGAGTGATCCTGAGGAATTCAGTGAACTTTTAAGTGCAGAAGAGTACAGTGAATATATGGAAGTAGATGAAGAAGTGTAGCAAGGTAGCAGATCGTGTTAAAAAATAGGGATGTTGTTAAATGATAGATCCAAATGGCTTTCGGCTGAATGTTGGGATCATTCTTGCTAATCACGCTGATCAACTACTGTGGGCAAAGCGGATAGGGCAAGATGCTTGGCAGTTTCCTCAAGGTGGCATGCAACCACAGGAGGGTCCTGAACAGACTTTATTTAGAGAATTGCGAGAAGAAATTGGATTAGACAAAAAAAATGTTACTATTTTAGGACGGACACGTCGTGGGTTATGTTATCGATTTCCGACTCGCATGATAAGAAGGACCGAACCAACTTGTATTGGGCAAAAACAGGTATGGTTTTTATTGCGATTGAAAGGGGAAGATGATCTGATTCACTTTGATATGACTCAAAAACCTGAGTTTGATGGTTGGCAGTGGGTAAGTTATTGGTACCCTATAAGGCAGGTAGTGCTTTTTAAAAAAGAGGTTTATAGGAGAGCTTTAAAAGAACTGGCTCCTTATCTTTTTAAAAATTCTGTTCGAGGTTGGAGTATGCCACTCAATAGTTTATTAGAAGATTAATTTTTTTAAGGTTGAAGTTGTAAGCGTATGTTATATCCTGTCGTCGATCCAATCGCAATAAGACTTGGGCCTATCCAAATTTATTGGTATGGGCTTATGTATTTACTGGGTTTTATAGGAGCCTTGTGGGTTTGTTACTATCGTCGCAATAGGGTAGTTAAAACTTGGGAAATGCAAGAAATTTTAGATCTTGTTTTTTATATAGCCATTGGGGTTATTTTTGGCGGCTCTTTAGGATATTGGTTGTTTTATGAGCCAAGTTTTTTGCTAGAAGATCCATGGCGAGTTTTACGATTTTGGGAACCCGGCCGGTCTTTTCATGGTGGATTGTTGGGCGTCATAATTGTTATTTTATTATTTTGTTATTTGCGTCGACGTCGTTTTTTAGAGGTATGTGATTTTATTGTGCCCGGGGTGCCTATCGGGTTGGCCACGGGACGCTTGGGAAATTTTATCAATGGTGAATTGTGGGGTAGGATCACTGATATGCCATGGGGTATGGTTTTCCCTCATGTCGACCCTCTGCCACGTCATCCTTCTCAGCTGTACGAGCTGGGTTTAGAAGGCGTTTTACTTTTTATTATTTTGCAGTGGTATATTCAGAAACCTAGGCCTTTAGGCGCTGCGTCTGCTTTGTTTTGTGTATGTTATGGCGTATTTCGGTTCATGGTAGAATTTTTTCGTGAACCAGACAGTCATCAAGAGTTTATTCGTTTTGGGTTAACCATGGGACAGATGCTTTCTCTTCCCATGATACTGGTAGGAATGGGAATTTTATTTTATACCATGCACGGAGAGGCAATGAGGAGATAATTGTGCAACAGTATTTAGCCTTAATGCAACATGTCTTAGAGCACGGAATAAAAAAAGCAGATCGAACAGGTACTGGAACGTTAAGTATTTTTGGCGCTCAGATGCGATTTGATTTAAATGCAGGATTTCCTTTATTAACCACTAAAAAAATGCATTTACGCTCCATTATCCACGAGCTTTTATGGTTTTTGCGTGGAGAGACCAATATTCATTATTTGAATGAAGTAGGCGTGACGATTTGGGATGAATGGGCAGATGAGCAAGGAAATTTGGGGCCTGTTTATGGTAAACAATGGCGTTCTTGGTCGGATGGTCAGGGTGGGAATGTTGATCAGATTTCTGAATTGATCCATATGTTATTAACAAATCCAGATTCCCGGCGTTTGATTGTATGTAGCTGGAATGTGGCAGAATTATCTCAAATGGCATTGCCGCCTTGTCATTGCCTTTTTCAATTTTATGTTTCAGCGGGTCGCTTGTCTTGTCAGTTGTATCAGAGAAGTGCGGACGTTTTTTTAGGCGTACCCTTTAATATTGCTTCCTATGCGTTGTTGACTCAGATGATTGCACAAGTGGTTGGTCTGCAGTTAGGAGAATTTATCCATACATTGGGGGACGCACACCTTTATTTAAACCATTTACAGCAAGCACAAGAACAGCTTAAAAGGGCGCCTTATATACTGCCAAAGATGCATATTAATCCCAATGTTAAATCCATTTTTGATTTTCAATATGAAGATTTTACTTTGCTGGATTATCAGTGTCACGCTCGTATTGTAGCGCCTATTGCAGTGTAAAAATGCGTATTTCGTTGATTGTTGCAATCAGTGAGAATGGCGTGATTGGTAATCAAAATGTGCTTCCATGGCATTTACCCGAAGAGTTAAGATATTTTAAAAAAATCACCCTAAACAAACCGATTATTATGGGACGTAAAACATTTGAATCAATGGGCAGTAAGCCGTTACCGAAGCGTCGTAATATTATTTTAACGCACTCCGACATGCAAGTGCCGAATTGTTGGGTTGTCCGTTCGGTACAGGAAGCATTGGTTGCAGCAGGTCATTGTGAAGAAGTCATTGTTATAGGGGGCGCTAAGGTCTATACGCGTTTTTTACCCCTCGTTTCGCGGATCTATTTAACGATTGTTCATCAACAATGTGTTGGGGATACTTATTTCCCGGAAGTCAATTGGGAACAATGGGAGAAAGTGTTGGAGCAAGAAATGAATGGGTTTACAACCAAGATTTTTGATAGGCGAAGTGAGTATAGACATGGCTATTTATGAAAGGCTTTTTTAGGTCGTTCAGACTTAGAAAAGAGTGGTTGGGATATTGTGCTTATTTTCTGACGCTTCTTTTGGGTCGTACTTTACGGAAGATTATTGTAACATCTCCAGGTTATGACCCTACGATGCAATATTTATTCGCATTTTGGCATGGTAAGCAGTTATTACCTATTTTGGAATTGAGGCATCATGGCACAAAGCAAGCCGTATTGGTCAGTGCGTCGCGAGATGGAGATTTGTTAGCAACTTGGTTGAAAAATTTAGGGTATGAAAATATTCGTGGTTCTTCTAGACATCAAAATATTAGTGCGCTGGTTGGCATGGTACGTAAGCTGAAAGAGAAATATTCATTAGGTTTTGGTGTTGATGGACCTGTTGGCCCCATTTATCGGGTTAAGCCGGGAATGACACATTTGGCAAGGAAATTTAGGATCCCGATCATTCCTGTGGGGAGTGCTTTTAGTCAAAAATGGGTGGTTGAAAAGGCGTGGGATAAATATGAGGTTCCCAAACCTTTTACTAGGACAGCGTTGTATTTAGGAGAACCGATTGTTATTGATGAAACAGTTGATTTGACAGCGTGTAATCTAGCGCTTGAAAAAGCGATTGATCGTGCAGAAGCCATGGCAAAGACATTATTATCACTTTAATATTGAAAGGACATAAAGGATTGTAGGCGAGAGTATGGTAAAGAGAAGTTATACATCTGAATCTATTGAAGTGCTTAGCGGGCTTGAACCGGTACGAAAGCGACCGAGTATGTATACAGATACAACACGTCCTAACCATCTTGCTCAAGAAGTGATCGACAATAGTGTTGATGAGGCTTTAGATGGACACGCAACAGAATTGTCGGTTACTTTGCATATAGATGGGGCACTGGAGGTATCAGACAATGGTCGTGGCATGCCTGTTGATATACATCCAGAACATAAGGTGCCTGGTGTTGAATTAATTTTAACGCGTTTGCATGCTGGGGCAAAATTTTCACAAAAAAATTATCGTTTTTCTGGTGGGTTACATGGTGTAGGTGTGTCGATTGTTAATGCTTTGTCCAAATTGCTTGAGGTGAAAGTAAAACGCAATGGCCAAATTTTTTCCATGACCTTTGAGCAAGGAGAACGAACGTCGAAGTTAAAAGTTATTGGAAAAGCTGGAAAATCTGAAACAGGAACGACCGTTAAGTTTTGGCCGGAACCTAAATATTTTGATTTTCCAAGAATTGCTGGAAAAGCTTTAAAGCATTTATTACAAGCTAAAGCCGTTTTATGTCCAGGTCTTAGCGTGCGTTTTGAGGATTGTCAAAGTGGAGAAAAACACCAGTGGCATTATGAGGGTGGGCTTAAAGCGTATCTTTTAGAGCAAATAGAAGATTCTATTCTTTTACCAGAAGAGCCTTTTGAAGGTTCGTTTGAAGGTGATGAAGAAACTGCACATTTTGCAGTGCTTTGGACACCGGAAAACGTTGAATTTTTTCAGGAAAGTTATGTCAATCTTGTTCCAACAAAAGAGGGAGGAACCCACGTCAATGGGTTACGTGCAGGTTTATTAGAAGCAATGAGAGAATTTTGTGAGTTTCGTGATTTATTACCAAAGGGTATAAAACTTACGCCGGAAGATATTTGGGATAAAATAAATTTTGTACTTTCTGTTAAAATGCTAGATCCACAATTTTCAGGGCAAACCAAAGAACGTCTTTCCTCTAGGCAAAGCACTGCTTTTGTGTCTGGCGTTGTGAAGGATGCATTTAGTTTATGGCTTAATCAACACGTACAAATAGGGACAGCACTGGCACAGTTTGTGATCGAAAATGCTGAAAAGCGTTTACGTTCCAGTAGGGCAATTGCGCGTAAAAAAATCATACAAGGTCCCGCCTTGCCAGGAAAACTGGCAGATTGTACGTTGCAGGATTTGAATAGATGTGAATTATTTTTAGTAGAAGGAGATTCTGCAGGTGGTTCTGCAAAACAGGCAAGAGATCGGACATTTCAAGCTGTTATGCCTTTGCGAGGTAAAATCTTAAACACTTGGGAAGTACAGCCCACCGATGTACTGTCCTCACAAGAAGTACATGATATATCTGTTGCTATTGGCGTGGAGCCAGGCCAAGGATCTTTAGATAAATTGCGTTATGGTAAAATTTGCATTTTGGCAGATGCGGATTCTGATGGTCAGCATATTGCAACATTGTTGTGCGCTTTGTTTGTTAAACATTTCCGGGTATTAATAGAGGGGGGGCATTTATTTGTTGCTATGCCACCTTTGTATCGAATCGATGCAGGCAAAGAGGTTTATTATGCTTTAGATGACACAGAAAAAGATGGTATTTTAGATAAAATAGCTTCACAAAAGTCTAAAGCTAAAATAGTGATACAACGCTTTAAAGGATTGGGTGAAATGAATCCAATGCAATTAAGAGAAACAACCATGGCACCAGATACACGCCGTTTAGTGCAATTGGTGATGACTCCTGAAGACGATACTTTGAGCATTATGGATATGCTTTTGGCTAAAAAGCGAGCAGCGGACAGACGACAATGGTTAGAAGACAAAGGGAATTTAACTGATGGCTAAAGCAAAAATTCTTTCGTTTCCCGGGGCAGAACGACAGCCGTTAAAACTATTTACGGAGCGGGCATATTTAGATTATTCCATGTATGTGATACTTGATCGTGCTCTACCACATATTAGCGATGGTTTAAAGCCAGTACAGAGACGCATTATTTATGCAATGTCTGAGCTAGGGTTAAATGCACAGGCAAAATATAAGAAATCAGCACGTACTGTTGGAGACGTTTTAGGTAAATTTCATCCTCATGGTGACACTGCTTGTTATGAAGCAATGGTACTCATGGCACAGTCTTTTTCTTATCGATATCCTTTTGTAGATGGTCAAGGAAATTGGGGGTCTCCTGATGATCCTAAATCGTTTGCAGCGATGCGTTATACAGAGGCGCGACTTTCGTATTATGCAAATGTTTTATTAAGTGAGTTGGAGCAAGGGACTGTGGACTGGGTTCCTAATTTTGATGGTACCTTGGAAGAACCAAAATTGTTGCCAGCTCGGTTGCCTAATGTTTTGTTGAATGGAACAACAGGGATAGCAGTAGGAATGGCTACCGATATTCCACCACATAACGCAAAAGAAGTGGTACAAGCCTGTGTGCATTTGTTGGAATATCCCAATGCTTCTTTAGAAACGATATGTGACATTATTGTTGGGCCGGATTTTCCAACAGCAGCAGAAATTGTGACGCCTAAAAGCGAAATATTGAAAATATATCAGTTAGGTGTTGGGACTTTAAAGATGCGTGCTGTCTACAAGAAGGAAGGCAATGACATTATTATTACTGCACTGCCGCATATGGTATCTGGTAGTAAAATCCTGGAACAGATTGCGGCACACATGCAAGCTAAAAAGCTTCCTTGGGTTTCTGATCTGCGTGATGAATCTGATCATGAAGAGCCAACGCGATTGGTTATAATCCCTCGTTCTAATCGGGTTGATAAAGACGCATTAATGTCACATTTATTTGCTGTTACCGACTTAGAAAGGACTTATAGAGTCAATTTAAATATGATTGGGTTGGATGGTCGCCCTAGAGTTAAGAATTTAAAGGAATTGCTTTGTGAGTGGTTGGTATTTAGACAACATACAGTTCGCCGTAGGCTTGAAACCAGATTAGAAAAAGTTGGTGCACGTCTTCATATTTTAGATGGATTCTTAATTGCTTTTCTAAATCTTGATCAAGTCATTGTTATTATTCGTAATGAGGAAAATCCAAAAGAAGTTTTAATGAAGAAATTTGGGTTAAGCGAGATTCAGTGCGAAGCAATTTTAGATTTAAGGTTAAAACAACTTGCAAAACTTGAAGAAATTAAGATTCGTAGTGATCAGAAAACATTGTCTGAAGAAAAAGTGAACTTAGAAAAAATTTTAAATTCCGAGCAACGTTTAAAAACACTGATTAAAAAAGAATTGGAATCGGACGCTAAAATATATGGGGACAATAGGCGTTCTCCGATTGTGGAACGACCTGAAGCACGTATGATGGAAGAAATGGAAAAACCTCCTGCAGAGGCTGTTACTGTTATCTTGTCAGATAAGGGTTGGGTTCGTGCAGCTAAAGGCCATGAGATTGATCCAACCGCATTAAATTATAAAACGGGGGATACATTCAAAATGGCGGCACAGGGGAGAAGCGATCAATGTGTGATTTTTTTAGATTCGTCAGGTCGTGCTTACACATTAAATGCGCAAAGTTTACCATCTGCTAGGAGTCAAGGAGAACCGCTCACGGGACATATCAATCCACCGGCACAGGCAACTTTTGAAAGTGTTTTAATGGGAGAAGAAACGGAACGGTATTTAGTCGTGTCGAGTGCAGGTTATGGGTTTATCGTTCCATTCGGTGAGCTGTTGGGTAAAAATCGTAACGGTAAAGCCATTGTTAAGGTTAAAGAAGGACAGAAACTGTTGACGGCGCTAAAAGTACCAGACAATCAGGAACAAGCATGGATTGCTTTTTTGAGTCAGGACAAGCGGCTTTTAATTGTCTCGCTCGCGGAGATCCCTGAGATGTGTAAAGGGAAAGGCAGTAAAGTAATTAGTGTTTCTAGAGAGGATAGTGTCATATACGCTTCGGTATTGCTTCCGAGTCAACCACTGATTGTTACCATGGCAGGAAGGAAACGGGAGTTATCCCATAAAGAGTGGCGATCTTATATTGCAAAAATGGGAGAACGAGGTAAAAGATGGAACGTTTAATGGATTGGCTTTTTCTATATGAGATATCACTGATAAAATTTCAACAAAACCCGTTACTTTACAAATAGATGAACCTGTTCTACTCCCTCTAAATACTGCTACGCAGGTGGTATAGAGTGAGTTGTTCATTGAGATTCTTAAACTAATTCTGAGATAAATTATGAAAAATTACTTACAATTGGAACATGAAATAGAACAAATATCGCATCTTAATAACGCCATTAGTATACTACATTGGGATATTTCTACCAACATGCCAAGTGGTTCTGCTGAGAGTAGAACAAACGAAATAACAACGCTTACTTCAATTGTGCACTCAGTGTTAAGATCTAATAAAATTGCTGAGTTAATAATGAAAACTTCTGAGGAAATACAAGAATTAGATGAATGGCAACTAGGTAATTTTCGAGAAATAAAGAGAAAAGTATTTGAAGCTTCTTGTATAGAAGACGAATTACAAAAAAGATTTGTTTCCTCTGCTACTGCATGTGAATTGGTTTGGAGAGAAGCGAAGCGGAGTAATGATTACAACAAATTAAAACCGTATTTTCGGGAAGTATTAATTTGCATACAAGCAGTATCTAAAGCAAAAGGAGAAAAATTAAATTGCAGTAAATATGATGCCTTGCTTGATAAGTTTGATCCGGAACGCAGAACTACAGAAATTAGGAGCGTCTATTCTATTCTTAAATCTACTATTCCAACATTAATTCGAGAGATAATGGAAAAGCAAAACAGTGAGAAGATGTTGCCTATTCAGGAAAGAATAAGCATTGAGAAACAAAAACTCATTGGTAAAAGCATTATGGAAGTAATGGGATTTGACTTTACTAGAGGTAGGCTTGATGAATCAGTGCATCCTTTTTGTGGTGGCACTCCATATGATGTTAGATTAACAACCCGCTATAAGGAAGATAATTTTATTTCTGGTCTTATGGGCATTATACATGAAACTGGACATGGTTTATATGAGCAAAATTTGCCCTCTAAATATAAAAATCAGCCAGTAGGAAAAGCTAAAGGTATGGCAGTTCATGAAAGTCAATCTCTATTTATGGAAATGCAAATAGGAAGATCAAGAGAATTTACAGAATTTTTAAGCAAATTTCTTAGAGATAAATTTGAATTTAAAGGACTGGAATATTCAAGCGATAATATTTACAAGTTAATAACTAGAGTTAAGCCAGACTTGATTAGGGTGGATGCAGATGAAGTGACTTACCCTATGCATGTAATATTAAGATTTGAACTTGAAGAAGCGTTGATTAATGGTGATGTAACTTTAGATGAATTGCCTGTTTATTGGAATAATAAAATGCAGGAATATCTTGGAATTACACCAAAGACAGATAGTGATGGGTGTATGCAAGATATACACTGGCCATCTGGGGCTTTTGGTTATTTCCCTGCTTATACTAATGGTTCTATTATGGCTTCTATGTTGATGGAAAATTTTAAAAAAATAAATGGTAATATACATCAAGAAATTATAAAAGGGGAGTTTGATGGCATAAATGGATTTCTTAGTGCTAATATAAGAAGTTTAGGTTCTTTAAAAAAATGTACAGATCTTCTTAAAGATGCTACAAACGAAGAGAAAATCAACCCAGAAATATTTTTAAAGTATTTGGAAGAGAAATATTTAAGTGCGAAGTAACAAAGTGTTCACTACTATAAAGGCGTTAAAACCATGGGTTTAAATGAGTCAATGTTGAGTGTTTTAATAACAATAGAAATTTTTCATGTTGTTGCCACTATCGTCAAGAGAATCACTCAAAAATCAGTCGAAATTTAAACTGTTTGTCTGGTCTTATGGAGGAACTGTTTTAGAGATACTGTAATTTTTTGCTATTGAGAAATACTATAGAATTTAAAGATAATGGGTCTTGGCGTCTTAAAAGTGTCAACCTTGAAAAATGGGCAATCATTTGGAGAAATTTAAGCAATGACTTTTGAACTACACCCCCGCTTAAAACAAGATACCTTATTCATTATAGATCTTTCTCTGTCACAACTTTTGTTAATGAATGATAAACGTTTTCCGTGGCTTGTCTTGGTCCCTAGGAAAATGAACATTTCAGAAATAGATGAACTTACATCCTCTGAACAAATTAAATTAATGTCTGAAATTGTTGTACTATCAAAAATGTTTAAACAAGCATATCATGTAGATAAAATCAATATCGCCGCTCTTGGTAATATCGTTCCTCAACTCCACATTCATATTGTTGCTCGCTATAAGACTGATAGTGCCTGGCCTTCCACAGTATTTGGATTTCAAAAACCCATTGCTTATTCTTCAGAGAAGGTACAGATAATAATTAAAGAAATCAAGTCATTAATACCTAATTTCAGCGTTGATGGAACGAATTGAATGTGATCCCGAAAGGGTTTTTTATGAGAAAAATTACAGTGATCTGATTTATAGGGAGCAGACCACGTTTGAGGGTGACCCAAATTTTAGATCACATCAGCATAAGCATTTCTATACTTAAAATAATCAGCTAATTCAGGTTATGCCACCATGGCTGAACTATTTAATATTACTTGTTTGTAATTAGTCAAACTAATGGAGAGGTATTTCTATTATGGATAATTTAAATAAGATCAATCACTTTGTGGTTTTGATGTTAGAGAATCGTTCTTTTGATAATGTGCTAGGTTTTCTTTATGATCAAAGAAATGCTGAGCCATTTAAATCTCCACCGCGTGGTCAATCGTTAGAGAGCTTGGGAAATCAAAGCACGCTTGAAGGTTGTCGAGATCATCACGGTGATCTATTTACTCCAGGTTATGGTAGTACTTATTGTGACCCATATCCGGATCCGGGCGAAGAATTTTTCCACGTAAATATGCAGTTATATGGATCTATCAATCCTAGAGCAAATAGTGCTTATCCTTTTAATTATCCACCCTATAATTTGCCATTGAATGTTAATACGCCTAATATGCAAGGCTTTGTTTTAGATTTTATGAGCAATTATCGTGCTAGTTGTTTTGATATGAAGGCACATGATGTGTTGGATGGGTCTCCTCTACCGATGTGGCTAAAAAAAATAATAGCACGCTTCGTTTTAAAAACAATTCCAAAACCTAAACCTGAGCAATATCGAATCATTATGAATTGTTTTACACCACAACAATTACCTATTATTAGCACACTCGCAGTTAATTACGCAGTTTGTGATCATTGGTTTGCTTCTGTACCGACTCAAACACAACCAAACCGAAGTTTTGTGCATGCTGCAACTTCACATGGATACGTCATCAACGGAGTTAAGTTTTTGTTGGCAGATAGCCTCACTATCTTTGATCGTTTTCATCAGGCTGGAGTAAATTGGCATGTCTATTATGATAAAGAGTCGATATTAAGCCTAACAGGACTGTTACACAGTCGAATTTATCGAAATTTTCCTGAACACTTTCTATTCATGGAAGAATTTTACAATCATGCGGCAGCAGGTACACTACCTGCATATTCCTTATAGAACCTAGATTCGTTCACCAGCATAATGATGGTAGTCCAACGACCAATATACTTGCTTCTGAACAATTAATTGCAACTATCTATCGTAGTCTAGTGACCTCCACATGCTGGGAAAAAACATTATTTATTATTATCAATGATGAGCATGGGGGAACTTACGATCATGTGCCTCCACCCACAACTGTGGCACCTAATGACGGTTCGGGTGAAATGGGGTTTGACTTTAGGCGTTTGGGTGTTCGGATCCCTGCTGTATTAATTTCGCCTTGGGTTGAACCTGGACAGATTATCCATAATATTTATGACCATACGAGTATTATTCGTAGCCTATGCGATCGATTTGGCTTGACCTCATTAACCAAACGTGATGCCTCTGCCCAATCTTTGGCATCCGCCTTGTCGTTAAGCAAACCTAACTTAAATACAGTGCCTCTCGAACCAATCGCTATTACACCATCCAATGTACCTCCTAAGATTAAGCATCATTTTTTAGAGCTGGCATTAGCGTATCAGCTATTAAATGAAGGTAAGATGGAAAAAGATTTAGATCATCGTGTTCGAAAAAAGCTTAAAGCCGCTCATATTCGCACTACGGAAGATGCAATAAAATTTCTGAAAGCAAATATTGCTCGTACATAAGCCGTGAGATACAACATAAGGTTTTGGAAGTTCTCGTCTCACCTACTAAAAAAATCTAATGTTGTGCGATTTAAATTGTCTAGGTAAATGTTGGCATTTTGTTGCAAGTCAGAGGGTTCATTTTTACAAACGTATAGAATGTTTGTTGCCATGGATGTATATTGTAATGGAATGACCATACAGTGGGTAAAGACTGAACGAATTGTATTATCAATGCCTTGCGAATAAGCATCCTCTAAAGTTGGTTTGGCCACCATGTTTAAAATAGCGATTCCGTGATCACGTAAACTGTGTTGGATCTGAATAAAATATTCTCTTGTCAATAGATGTGTTGGTATTGTGAAGGCATTGCTATAAACATCTGAAATAATAACATCAAATTTATTTTGATTGGAATTTAAGAAATCTCTTGCATCACTTGCAATGAATTTTCCTTGAATCGTAGGCAAGAAATGTTGTTGGATAACGGGTTGAATATCTTTGTCAATATCAAGGTATAGGAAACGATTATGATGTTCTCCTGCTGCTGACAAAGTAAATCCACCAGCACCCAACACCAGAATATCTTTGTCTTTTAGTTTTAAATCTTCAAACAAGATCTGCTTGATTTTTTCAATGTAGGGGAACCCTTGGTTCTTTGAAGTTATTAAAGAACTGTTTGAATTATTAATTTGTAAATACTTGTTATTCTCGTGGTTCATTACCCGATAGTTGGCATAAGCGTTTGTCTTAACGAATAATTCTTTTTCAGTAACGACATTGAATTGATATACCAATGTTAAAATAATCACCAATGATCCTACGCGTATTATATCTCGTTTCTCTTTACGAAAAAGGAGCAAAACTAAGATTAGCAATAGGAAATCATTAATGAATACGGTCCAAGCAACGCCGAGGTAGTTCATTAATAAAAGACTGGTTAATACCGCACCTAAGAATGAGCCGATGGTATTGAGATGTAATATTTTTCCACCAATAGCACCGATGGTATTTTCTTGTTTGATTAAATTCATCGTGATAGGGACTGTTTGTCCTAATACGAACACCAAAGGGGCTGTGGTCAACAATAAATAGCCGCATAGTATGATTAAGGTATGCGTGCTAATGTGGTGTTGAAAAAAATGAAAAAATAAATTGATAAAAGTGCTCGATAAACCGATCCCTAAACTCATTGCGGCAATGATGAAATTGTTTTTTAACACATTGACATAACGAGTCGTGTATTGTCCTCCACGACGATAACCATATGCCAGAAATAATAAAAATATTCCGATGATCAAACTGGTTACAATAACACTGTTTCCGACAACCGGTAGTAATTGGCGGATAGTTAATATTTCGGCCGAGATGGTAATAAAGCCTTCTATTAAAATAACCAGTAATAGTGTTAGTTTTGGCATAGCTTACTTTGTTACAGGCGCCATAAAAACCAACACAAGGCTCTATTCATTTGGAGCTTTGGCAGTAATACTAATGGCATGAATTTCGGTTTTAATCAGATCACCTAGCGCTTCGTAAATCATTTGATGTCGTTGCACAGGTGTTTTTCCTTCAAACGCTTGGCTGGTAATTTGAATAGAAAAATGCCCACCGCCTTTTGCTCCGTTATGTCCCACATGTAAATGACTTTCATCATGAATAGTAAGAATGGTAGGGTGTAGTTGTATTAAAGAGCTTCTGATCAAGTTAAGCTTGTCTTTTGTAGGCTCCATTTCTTATTCCTCTCCAGTTTGCGAGTGTTTTTGATGTCGTACCATATAAAAGCCTTGTAATATAACAAAAAGTATCGTTAATCCAAGCGTACCAAATAATTTGAAATTAACCCAAGTATTTGTGTCAAAATGATAAACAACATAAAGATTTGCAGTACCCATGAATAAAAAGAATATTACCCAACTTAAGTTTAATTGTAACCAAATTTTGTCGGCTAGTTGAATATTTTGTTCCATGGCTTTTTGTAGTAAAGACTTTTTTCCAAAAAATTGACTTAAAAGGAGGATAATTGCTAAAAGCCAATAAAGTGCGGTTGGTTTCCATTTAATGAAAAGTTCATTACGAAATAACAGCGTTGCGCTTCCAAATACTGTCAGTGTTACTAAAGTGATCAGGGGGAGCTTTTCAAAGTATCCTGTACGATAACGGGACCAACATACTTGTAAAGTGCTGGTAATAATGGCTGTTATGGTTGCAACGTAAATATCACCTAATTTGAAGGCCGTAAAAAATAGGATAATAGGAAAGAGGTCAAATAAAAATTTCATGAGTTAGTCGCCAAGAGATACCCATTCTGCCACTTGCTCCATTACAACAGACGAAATTAATAATCGAAGATGCCCGTGATCCTCCAAGATCAATTGCGTTCTTTGCGCAGCTTCATCCGATAATAACGCAGATTGCCACGGTATGACCATGTTATCAATTTTGCTTGCAATTGAGTAGTAGGATATCTTGGATTGTTTGATACGTTCCGTCAGTGCTATGAGAAAAGGAGAATTAGGAGAAATTTCTTTTATATTTTGGCCAAACCCGAGTGCAGCAGTGCGGGTTCCGTTGAAAGGAGAACCTATGGTAATCACCATGGCGACTTCGGATGCTTTGGCAAGGTATTCACAGAAATAACTGCAAACAATACCACC
>Ga0206882_1093_pt1 | contig 16613 bp, 15 predicted proteins | sample Alteio_BWOrgCont_4_FD_152908 | JGI IMG/M metagenome (GOLD analysis project Ga0206882, IMG submission 152908) | Enriched cells from forest soil in Barre Woods Harvard Forest LTER site, Petersham, Massachusetts, United States -... | ecosystem: Environmental > Terrestrial > Soil > Temperate forest > O...
GATCGGTTGATCGCCATCAAATCGACGAATTTCCGATGGCCGTTGCGTTTGTCGAACACATAAACACCGACGATCTCTCCAGGCTTTATGTTCCGGCCGCGCACGTCGCGCGGCACATTTCCTTGAATTACCATAACAACCGTTATGAATTTTTCCGCTGGTGTATCTTCCGCTTCTGGATAAAACGCAACATCTATCGCTCTATAACGATGGGTCGTCAGGTACACGATATGATCGGAGGCCTTCTGACTAAGCAAACCTTCGCGAAGCACTTTTTGAATAGACCCATCCCCCTCTAACGTCAGACGTATACCGTGGTACGAGTAATGGCCTTCGGGGATGAGTTCCTTCATGCGATCGTTGTCCGCGAAATTCGAGCGGTGATAGTAAGCTTTCACTTCATGATTATCCGTAAAGAATGCGACTTGTCGGAGATACTCCAGAGTCGAAGGGTGCAGCGTCGTTGGCCCTCTCACTATGGCTGGGACGGCAGGCTCATAACCTCTTTTGCCGGCGGCCATGTGATCTTCTGCAGCTCTTTTAGGATTGTCACCGACAAAAATAACCGACTGGGCCAGCGCCTGCGAGGTGAAAGGGCATTGTAGGAACAGGCCACCGTGCCTGCCCGCGGTCAAGACAATCGCCGGATCCGTAATCAAGCATGAAATTATTAGAAGCATCATCAGTCGTATGAAGGGATTTGATTTCATGTCACGCGGCGCTGTCCAGCGGCATCCCTATTAGACTTAATCCATACGCGGGGCGTGCTTTCCTCCAAAGGCTCCATCTCTGAGTTTCCACACGACCGTTTCTCGCGAGTTCAGATAACATGGATTTAACCTTGGCCTTTGAACCTATTTGCCTCGGCAACATGCTCCAAATTATTTTGCTCCTATAAAAAGATCCACGATGACTTTCCAAAAGATTTAGGATAGCGCTGGCAAGAATTTCTGAACGTGTAAGGACAGGCTGCCGTTCAGAAACAACAGCTCTTGGTAAGGGAAGCGCTTTAAAAAAGCGTATGGGATAATCTGTCCTTTTAACATTGAAAAGACTCTCACCATAAAGAAGAGTTTTCTCGTGACTGCCTACTGTCATGAGCTCCCGAGCAAGATGGGTGCGGTGACCATCGGAAATCAGTTTATACCCTCCCATAATCCAAAGACCATAATTAAATCGAACGAACGAGCCAATCCGCATCGAATGAAGTCTTGCTTCTTTGGCCGTCTCGATCGCAAGCGTCAACGGCGCGGCTACCCCGATCAACGACGATTCAGCTGCGACAGGGGCCAACGCCTGCCGATCAAACTCAAACCGATCCGATCGAGTAAACGCATGACCCGCGGGGACCTGCAAGCTGGGAAGAAGGACAGTAACGGCAATCGTCAATATAAGTTTTTTAAGCATAGTGCCCGAACGCGCGCGTTGTGCGAGTACGAGGAATGTCTCATTTTATAGGGATTCGGTGAAGGATGGAATGGTCGGAAAGGCCAAAAAAGACGGTCTAAAAGGCTCCTGTTTGGCCTGGGTCCCTGTTTGTGACATTTTGGAGAGGGACTAAAGGCGGATTCTAGAACAAGCTCACTTTTCCCTTGAATCACCGTCGATCCGGACTATATTCAATAGGAGATGAAAACGCGGACGTTCGTGATCGGACTGTCGCTTTCTAGCATGGCCACCCTGGCCTTGGCATCGGGGGATTTCAGCGCGATGCAGCAACGGCTGGGTATTCCTGATTCGGTCGCCACGGTCGTAGACGCTTCCGGCAAAAAACCCGATGTGGTCCTCATTCAGGATATCCATCGCCATCCGGAAGCCCAGGAAAATATCCGGGCCGTCATTTTGCGCGGACTTAAAGCGTGGGGAGTTCGAGAAGTCTTTTTAGAGGGCGCCTGGTCCGCCGGCCAGAATAAGGATTTCGCGTTTCTCGGTTTGGAAGATCCGGACGTTTATCGCGAGAACGTGGTCGCATACCAAGCCGTCGAAAAAGTACGGGACGATGCGCTCCGGGAACTGGAGACCGCCAAACTCTTCGGACGCGTGGCCGATGCCGACTCCTCGGACTCCTGGGCGCAGTTGAAGCGCCTCATTCAGCTTCGCTTAAAACCTTCGGAGTACGCCGAGTACATGAAAAATCCTTACCGCCCAGAAACCACCACGCCCCTCGCGAGCGCAGCTCTTTCGGCGGAACATTTCTACGAAGTGGCCAACAAACGCAGCGGGATCTTCCTGGAAAATGCGCGAAAGCTCCATCGGTCGGGAACGCAGGTGCTCGTCGTAGGAGGCTTTCATACAAAAGCCATGGCGGAAGAACTTCGCAAAAAGGGGATTTCTTATGTGGTCTTGTCGCCCCGAATCACCCAAGGCGGATTTGAAGAACTCTACGCCAACGGTATGCACGAAACGGTCAGCGCTTTAAAACTCCAGTAACCCCTCCCATCTTCCCAAGCACGACCGCCAAATTCCTTTTCGCCAAATCGAACTGCGGGTCCACCGCGATAGCTTTCTGATAAGCTCCGGCGGCCTTGTCCCATTGGTTGCGCTGGGTATATAAATATCCCAAGTTGTTCCACATCTCCTTGTCGTCGGGGAAAAGCTGGAGGCCGGCATTGTAGAGCCGCTCGATATCGTCGCCGTAACGCGGAATATCTTTGAAGTAAAGGGTGGCCAGCGCATTGTACGCTTCATGGGACCAGGGATTGATCGCCAGACTCACACGGTAATTGGCCATGGCTTCGTTGGTGCGCCCAGACTGCATCAGCATCGTGGCCCGATTGAAATAGATTTCATCATACCCCGCGTTGGCGTCCAAGGCCCTTTTATACATGAAAAGCGCCTTGTCTCGTTGGCCCATCCGTGCATAGACATTCCCGAGTTCATAATTATTGTTCACCTCAAGATGGTGCCAGGCATAAGCCTTTTCTAGGGCACGGCTGGCGGACACCAAATCGGCCCCCGCCTTGGACATTTTGAAACCCGCAAAAAAATTGATCTCCCCCATCCACAAACAGAACGCGCGACCCATAAGACAAAGAAGCCCCGCGGCGCAGATCGCCATCACCGTTTTTTTCCACGGGGCGTGAAGATCGAGCGCAGTCCGCTTCAACGCGCCGGGGTCGAGCGCCAAAGCGCTTCCGGCCACCCACCAAAAAATAAACGCCGGAATGCAAAAGTAAATCGAGACGTTGAGAAGATTGTCCACGAGCATCCCGGCCACGCCGCCCATCATGCCCCAGAGCATCGGCTTCCATGGCGCGGACAAGCGCTGCGATATCGAATAGCACAGACGGAAAAAAAGCGCCCACATCCAGAGCACGATCCCCAGGCCGATCGTCCCGATCTGCGACCAATATTCGAGAATCTCATTGTGGCTGTTGTTGGCATGGGTGCGCGCCGCGAGGTTTTTTTCGAGCAGAAGCGGCCCTTGATAGAAGGGATAAAACAATTCGAAACAACCCCATCCTTTTCCGAAAAAGGGATGGTCTTGGACCATGCCCCAGGCCGCGAGCCAAATCAGAAAACGCTGATAGACGGACCCGTACGCTTCTTGAGAGACCTTCTTCACTTCGGTCAGCCGCTCGAAGACGGTAGCGCTGTATCCTTTCCCGCCGTGCGGCCAGGTGAACACCATGGCCAGCATCATCGCCCACAAAAGCATTTTTGCTTTTGACGGTGCGCCCGTCTGCGCTCTGGCGCCCCAATAGACAAACACCATTCCGACTAAAAGCCCCACCCAGGAAGACCGCGTCAAGGTCGATAAAAGCGCTCCGAAACTGGTCATGATCACCAAGAAGAGGACCGCGCGCGGGCATCCGGTCGCTTTAAAAAGATAATCCATGGCCATCACCGGGATGACGACGACTAAATAGGACGACATGAAATTGGGGTTGCCGAATGTGGACACCGGGCGGCTGCCATAGGGATTGAGGTTGGTTGGCCAGATCAATTCGAGCCCAAAATATTGACAAACACCGTAGACGGCCGCCACAAATGAGACGAGATAGATGATCCATAAAAAAGTGCGGACGAGCGATGTCTCGCGCGTGCGCAGCGCCGCCGCATAAACCATATAGACATTCACCAAAAGAAAGATGATCGCTTTGCTGCCTTCGCTGTAGATCGATATGATTAAGGCGGGATGGGCCCGCATCGACAACACCCAGCTGAGAAGTGAAACGCCGACCAAAGCAAGCAGTCCGATATCGAAGGAGGTGCTCACCCAGACGAATTCTTCGGCCTTCCAAGCTTGCCACAGCCACAGGAGCCAGCAAGCCGGAATAAGAATATTGACGAGGGCGATCTGGGAGTAATAGGGATTGCGGGTCAGGTCCGTGAAAAAAAGAATGGGACAAACCCCGAGGACGAAGTAGAGGAGTCTACGGATGGGCCGGGATGTTTCCATGAAAGACGCGTTGGACGTCCGGATCTTGCGGGGCGAGTTGACGGATTTGGCCCCAGAGGTGAATCACATCGTTTTGCCGCCCCATCCGCGAAAGAACGGAGGCCAGGTTCTTCATCACTCGGACGTTATCCGGGGTCTGCCACAAGCTTAAGTTATAGGCACGCACCGCGCCGGCCAGGTTCCCCCGAATAAACCGCACATTGCCCAAGTTCTCAAACATTTCACCGTCGAAGTGGCGGTGCGTGGCGTTCCAGTCGTCATAAATATCGTTTTGAGGGATCCGGCACATCCACGCATAAAGCGATTCGGTATACGCTTCTTCCGCCGCTTTCTGGTTCGGCGCAATCTCTTCCGGATGTCCTAGGGCGGTGTCGATTTCGGCCAACTGAAGATGGACCCAGCCGATGCGCGAATAATTCGGCTCAAACACGGGATCGATATCGTGATATTTATGGAAATAATACAGGGCCTGGTCCCAATCCGCTTTCGCTTCCGCCAGACGGCCCGCCGCCCGATCATCCTGGCCTTTCTTCAAATAGACGAGGCCGGCCTGATGATGCGTCTGCACATAATTCGGCGCAATCGCCCAGACGCGATGATATTCATGCATCGCGCGATCAACATCCCCCGGTCCCCACCGGTCGGTATAGACATTCCCGAGGAAGTAATACGCCATGATGTAATTAGGGTTGAGACTGACGACTTTGTTGTAGCTCGCGATGGCATCTTCCCATTTGCCCTGCTTGGAATAAAAAATGCCGCGGTTATGGAACACATCCGCCATGAAATAACCCCAAAAGATTTGCAGCGGCCAGGCCATCACGATCAGCAAAACCAGAAATCCGTAAACCTGTTTCAGCGACCGCCCAACCTTAACCAAGCCGTACCAGAACCCGCCCATCGTCGCCAAAACCGCCGCCCATGAAATCACCCAGAGCAGGACTTCACCGAGCGGCTGCGGGAGAAATCCTTGGGCATCGTTAAAATCGCGAAGGACGATCCAGGAGAGATATCCAAAAACAAGCAGGCAGACTCCTTGCCCCGCCATGAGCAGGGCCTCAGGGTGGGCCTGCGTCATCTGATCCTCTTCTTTTTCTTTCGCCCGCAGCGAAGCCGCAATCTCGTCCGTTTCCGGCATGGGATCATGCACGACCATCGCGCCGATGACGCCGGCCAGAAGCCACAGAAAAATCCCCGAGGAGACGAACCGAAGGCTGACATCCATAAAATTATGCAGCAGCATGCCCCAGAAAGCCGCCAGGACCCCCAGCATGTAATAGGCCCGGGAATCTTGCGTCACCCGGCGCTTTCCCGTGGTCAAATCCCGGACGGAAAACCCTTCCGTAAAACGGTCCAAGGCCTTCAATCCGAGCGCGGAAAAGGTCGCAATCATCCACAAGAAAATCCCAAAACCCATCAGTCCTTCATCTTGAAGGACCTCCAAATATTCGTCTTCCGCATGGTCTGTTTCCGTGTTGTGTTTGCCTTCTTGATGGAAAATCTGAGGCCGCCGAAACGCCGGATAAATAATCCGGAAGCTGCCGATCCCGTTTCCCCATACGGGATGCAGGAGCGCCATTTCGAAGGTGGACATCCATGTGCATTGGCGGAACCGTACCGACTGCATCCGCTTATGGGAATAAAGCCCAACGCTAAAAATCGAGAATGCGAGGGTCGAGATCACGGCCCTTAAAATAACCTTGCGCAGATTCGCCGACTGAAATTGGGAGAAAAAGTAAATCACAAGCACCCAGAACGAGACGTAGCTCACGGTAAAACCGATCCAGGATCCCTTGGACTCCGTGACCACGACGCATAAGGTGATTAAAAACTGCAGAAACCCGAGAAACGAGAACCGGATGGTCGCATAGAACGTATAGGCGCAGAGGAGAAGAACGAAGAACGTCATGCTCCAGGAATCCAGGTGGAGCATGGCGGTGAATTGATCGGACTGCCACAAGAGCGCGGATACGATGATCGACGTCAGGGAAAACAACATGACGGAGATCGGCTTATCGGCGTTCCGTTTGAGGAGGAGCGCGAGCGTAATCGGCGTGAGGATCACGAGAAAATTGCCGAAGAAATTGGGGTTCCCGAAGGTTGAAAATATTTTCGCGCCGAAAGCTTGGCGCCAGACGAAGGGATCGATTCCGGTCGAGTTCTGCGGGATGGCGAAGAAATTCCGGTCCAAGATTTGCACAAGACCGTAGATGGACGCGACCGAAACGGCAATCAAAAGATAGAGGATCAGCCGGCGCACGCGTTCGACCGTGCTGAATTCCCGGAGCGCGATCAGCGCGAAATGGATGTAGAACACCCGCCGCAAGCATTCATCCAGGCTGGGGCCGCGATAAGCGGCATGCGAAAAAGACAAGAGGCCCGACGCCAGACTCATCAAGAGCGGCGCGGCCACCAAAGCATACTTGTTCCACTGATTCTCAAAATCACAAAGCACGCTGACGTACCAGAACCCGATCAAGGAGATGCCGCCCATCTGGACGAGCGTGATTTTCACCTGCGCCGAGTCGTAGGTGTGCAGATAAAAAGCGATGGACGTCATTAAGTAAAGATACGGCAGGGCGTAACTTAAAAAGCGGCTGGAAAGACGCGCAGTTATACGATCCACGCGAACCCCTGGGAGGTTTGAATTGACTCGCTACTCTTCATTTGGTCTCATTGACGCATGTATTATGCGAATAAAATTGCTTCTCTTCAAAGCCTATTTGGAACAAGCGACCTCGAACTGAAGGAAAAATCGCTTCGAGTAGGCTCCAAGGACTACCCCATTGTCGACGACGTCATTGTCCTGGATGGCGGGACGGAGCCGCCGTCTGAAAAATTCGCCAAAGACATCCAATACACCTTCGGCGCCGAGTGGAAAGAACATCGTGCGATCCTACCCGAACATCAAAAAGAATTCGCGCAGTATTTTGATCTAGTGGACTTATCCACGCTTGCCAACGCCCGCGTCTGCGACCTCGGCTGTGGAAGCGGACGCTGGAGCACTTTCCTTAAAGACCGCTGCCGGGAGCAGGTCCTGGTCGATTTCTCCGAAGCGATCTTTGTCGCCCGCGGAAATCTGCGCGGGGTCGACCACTGTCTCTTTTTTAAAGGTGATCTGACGCGGCTTCCCTTCGCACCCGACTTCACCGACTTTCTCTTTTGCCTGGGCGTCCTGCATCATCTGCCGGTCCCCTGTCTTGATGCCGTCAAGAACCTCAAGAAATACGCGCCGCGCATGCTCATCTTCCTTTATTATGCGCTCGACAACCGCCCGGCTTATTTCCGCCGGCTGCTCCAAGCCGTCACGGCCGTTCGCCTGGTCCTCGCCAAAGTGCGGTCGCCCTTTTTTCGGAACGCATTTTCATTCTTCGGGACGGTTTGCATTTATCTCCCCCTCATCGGTCTTGGGCACGTCCTCAGTCTTTTCGGGCTCGGACGCTATGTGCCGCTTTATGAGTTTTACCGGAATAAAAGTTTAAAGAGGATCCAGCAGGATGTTTACGACCGCTTTTTTACGCGGATTGAACAACGCGTCTCTCGCGCCGACATCATGACGTTGAAGTCCGACTTTAGCGAGGTGCGGATTTCCGACCACATTCCCTATTGGCACTTCCTACTTAGACGATAAATTGGAACTGGTGGGTTCGTCGTCTTTGGGTTTAAAGCGGAAGTTTATGCTGATGTGGTGTGTGGTCCCGAGATCGCCCAAGGGAATGAACGCATAATCAATCGACATGCGCTGATAGCGGAAACCGATCCCGGCGCTGAAATTAGCTAAGCTGCCGTAATCCGGCGCCGTGAGTTGGTAGCGATATCCGAATCGGAGTGAGAAAAACCGTCGAGGAGTAACTTCCGCCCCGATATCGAATTCCCCGCCCGTATCCACCCGCTTCACATAGTCGGTCGCAATCAGCCATTGCGCAAACGGCTGCCCCGAGAGACCGGCTCGAAATGACGTGGGAAGCTTCACGGCCGCATCCGCGAATTTGCTGGCAAAGCCAAGGTTCTCGATCGCCGCGCCCGCATTCCAAGAATGGTTATCATTGATCCGATAAAGGAGTCCGCCATCCACCGCCCCCGCCGAACTGGAGGCGTCGGCTAAAGATTCATGAATATATTTGACGGTCCCCCCCGCTTTCAAATCATCCGTGATGGAGTCCGCCGCGGAGAGTCCGAGCGCCATGTCATAGGTGGAAAACGTACCCGCATCCGTAAATCCATCATCCGTTGTGCCCGACGTGGCGACCGTCCGCGTAATGTCTCCCACGCTAAGATAATTCGTCGAAACGCCCCAGCTGATTCCTTCTTGCCGCCCGGCATGCCCATAGGCCATCGCTTCCTGATTGATGTCCTCGACATATGTGAGATGTTGAAACGACAATTGCGAAGCCGCCATCGTCGCCAAACTAGCCGGATTATACGCGAGACCTTGAACATCATTGGGAACCGAACCGAACGCCTCGCCCATCGCGGTCGCACGCGCGCCGACGGGAAGATTAAGGAAGGAAAAGCCGGACGTCCCTGAATAATCGGACGCGAAAAGGCGCGACGTCAAAAACACGAGACCGAGCCCCATGTAACAAACGACCAAAAACCGCGACATCATGCGGCGAATCCGCTCATACGCGCCTATATATATCAGGCGGGCCCGGCGCGGTCAATGCCTAAAAATAAAGCATCTCCAAACAACGCATGGACTGTTTGTTTCCAAACCAATTTTTGATCTTGGTTCAGGACGCGCCTCGGCTGATCGGGTTTGATGTTTTGGCTGTCGATATACAAATCTAGCTTTGCGAGCAGTTCCTCATAGCGGCGAATCTGAAACTGCCTGAACCATCCGGGGATAGGCTTCCACGTCCGAGAAAGTTTCTCATAATGCGGCCAGCAGAACCCCGTCGACTTCATCAAGGCGGCCTTGGCCTCCGGTTCTTCGAGGTATTTCGTCAGCACCTTAATATGCCGGGCCTCCGTTTCTTCCATGACCCGGCAAATGCCGCATGGCTTGGTTCGCCGATCGACCGGAGGAGAGGAGTGTTCGCTTTGGAGTTCCCGAACCAGACTGGCTAGAACGTCCCGGTGAGTCAATCCGACGGCCAGTCCGTCGCCCGATTCCATAAATTGCCGCGTATGCTGAAGACAGAATCCACGGTCCCGATTGAACTGCTCTCGGAAATCCGGATCGGTGATCCCCTCATAAATAAGATGGTCCAAGTATTTCCGGACTCTGTCGCAGACGATAAAGCAAAGAGCGCACCCCGGCCCTTTTAATGCCTCCAGGGTTTCAAAGTAGGGAAGGTGCTTCTCGGCGTTACTATCGGATCGATTTTGCATTCTTAAAGACGGCTTTAACCCGGCTCAGAATATAAACCGGGCTTGTTGAACAAATTTCAAAAAAATAGCCGGGGATCGGAATCGAGCGCCACACGACAGGCGCTCGTCCGCCGGACGTCTGGCGGACGAACCGACGACCACCTGTTTACGAAATTCCTGGGACGAACAAAGTCAATTCCATGAATCCAATTGAGTTTAAATATTGATTCCAAAATTCCAGAAATTCGATTGACCCTAAAATTGCAAGAATCACCCAAGATTAACGCATAGCAAGCTCAAACCAATACAGATCATAAAGACTTTTAGTCCAACAAACGAATTAGGCTTCTGCCAGTTTGGTTTCTCTAACGGGATCTGGCTTGGTTCACGATAGTTCGGAGGACGGTAATTATTCATACAGGATCTAGGATCGAGATATATTAATGGCGGACAAATCTTTGACTCGCCGTTGACGATCAATCTGAATACAGCCGGGATTATTTTTCACAATAATTTTAGAGTTAGCTGGTAGTTTGTCGGCATTAAACATAAACGCAAGTTCATAAATTCCATCGCGGACGTTTGTGAAAGAAAATTTCAAATCTTTTCCAATTTCCCTCGCATCCAACAAATAGATATACGTGGCAAACTTGGCGGGTCCGCCCATGTCTGGATCATGAAAAGGCGGCTTGTCACCTGGAACACCAGGTAGGCCAACACGAAAAAGTCCAACCCGCTCCGGAGACACTTGCCCTTCTTCCAAAATAAGATGACCCGTAATGTGCCCATCCGTTAAAGTTCCTATACGTGGGGTGAAGTCATGACGGATACCCTCGATGGTTAATCTCGGATCGCGTTCATTTGAGTTTTGGAGTTCGATGGCCTTGTCTTGAAAATATTTTGCTTTTGTAGCATCACCATAGAGAGCATAGATGCGAGCAATTTTCGCTGCCGAGCTCACACCATGCCACCAAATGGATTCATCAGCCCATTTGTCCAGATAGGCTTTATTCTCAGGAGTCGTTGGACCTATTCCCAAAACTGCTAAAGCCATCATTCGTGATATAAGGGAACCACCTCGCATTCCTGCTTCGTGAAGCCAATGAGTGCCTCCTGATACATCCCAATTGGCGTAATGGCCCAAAGCTTCAATGACATAAGCGTCTTTTAAATAAAATGCTCGTTTATTTTTCGCAATGTAAGATTCGACGACGGCTAGGTTAGAGGGAGTTGTGGGGACATCTTCAATTAAAGAAAAATCAATCAGTTGAGCCGTGATGGGTAATGATCTTAGAGTTGCCTTGGGGATTCCCTTACCGTCGGAACTAAGCAATAGAACGCTTTTGATCTGCGGCTGTCTATCCGGAAGATTCAATGCTTCTGTGAAGTTCTGCCCATGCATACCGTAAGCGTTAAAAATCATTTTGAGTCCAAGCAACATTGAAGCGAGGATTGCTAGGCCAATAATAAATGGGACACCTCGTCGTAATCGGTCCTTCAAAACCAATTGGCACGGTGCTAAGCTATACATCAGCGTCGACACGCAAAATATAAATGTGCTTGCGAGAAGGGCCATTGACCCGATGAAAAAGAGATAGTAAGAAGCTGAAAATTCCTCGGGGTATGAAATGACATTCTGTGCAAACCACATCAGTTTCAGGCTTTCTTTGTCATAAATCCTATGCCCTGCGTAAACAAATAACCCAATGATCACGGCAAAAGTAGCGCACCAAAAATAATTCAGTGTCGAACGTCCAGCACGCTTGCCTAATAACCAACGATCACTTGCTAGAAACCATGCTAGAGGCGGGAGAATGGAGAAGCCAGCTAGCAATTTCCTATTCCGTGGGATAGTTTCCATATAAGGAGAACTCGTGTCTGTTTTGCAGACATCTTTAAAGAAGTCGAAAAGAACCCACCACACGGCTGCTGTAAAGAGAGGGTAACCGCCAAAGATGAAAAACCGAGTGAGAAAAGCGTTATCAGACAATCTTTGGAGACATTTCATCCAACCAATAGTTTGCAGGGGAAAGATAAGACCCTGAAACTGTGGCAAAGCGATCATCATGAGTATTAAACCTGTGTACGTTGATGCGATAACGCCTAATAGCGTCAAGAAATAAACGGATCGTGGGATGGACAATTTAGATTTCAAGCGGATTCCTTTCAGCAAATAATCGCTGGACATCCTCAGAATATTGCAAATACAAATAACACGCTAATGGCAATCCAATTCCCCAAAGCGAAAAATGCAGGGTAGGTAAAATGCAAGAAATGATTACATCGGCAAGCAAGTAAACTTTCCCCCATCTAAGACCATCTGGACGATAAATATAGATCAATAAAGCGGGGCAGACACCTATAAACTGCCAGAGAGCATTAAGGATGGTCATAGTCCAGAAGAAGTGCCCCATGTTCAAAGTGCTCTTAGAAACAGTTGGCTGACTTACGAAAAGCATAATCAGGCCAGTCATAGCAGATAAAGGCCTCAAAAACCCTAACCAAAAGCACATGAGGCGTAGCGGTCCGTCCGCTTTTCCCAACACACTTTCAATATCCATTGCCATAATCGTTCTTGTTTATAAGACTATCGACGTAAAATCAAGCAAAAAGAAAATGATGATCGAGCCCTTTTGCATTTACATCTACAATGGCTCAAGACATTTTATCAACGGGAGGGAACTTATTTATAGCGGCTTCTGACAGCTTGCTCAGAGACATCACTATTCCCCAAAGGGTTTGCGGCAAGTGATTCGTCACTCCAAGAACAGAAAATGTTAAAAGTCCAAGATCAAACCATTTGGATGTAAGTTGATCGTACAATCCGTTCACAACCTGTATCCGTGCGAGAAGAACATAAAGACACATCCAACCTACCAGAGAACCAACAAAATGAAAAACAAACATATAAATGAAAAAAAGGCTAAAGCGCAAACGACGAAAGAATTTACGGTCTTCAAGACCCCAAAAGAGTAGGTGATTTTCCTTTAAATGCGATCTCCACGTGAACAGGTAGCTACTGTGCAAACCCCAATAGAAACTTGAACCCAAAGCTAATACCATCCAGTGCTCTTGAATCCAATTTAATAAATATTGAAGAGGGTTCATTCCGTAAATCTGGCAAAGATCCTATTTAAACCTTTCTTTAAAATATTCCTTCATAATTTTATCGACCTTTTTCTTCAGAGACGGTAAAGCATCTTTGTAATAGATACGGTTCAAGGTTCCGCACTTACGGCAATAGTCCCTAATGACGTTTTGATCTTGGACTTCTTTTCCTGGAGCAATAATTCCGAAGTGACAATTGGAACAGAACGGAAGGTCATTGATCCAATCAACATTTAAACGCTTCACTTTTGGCATTTGAATTCATCCTTAAAATCAGCCGAGGAGCGGGCTCGAACCGCCGACCTGCTGTTTACGAAACAGCTGCTCTACCAACTGAGCTACCTCGGCAAAATCTGTTAGTCGTCGTACAAATTGAAGGGTTGCTGATGAACTCTCGGTTCAGCGAAAAGTACCGGAGCATCGCAGACCGGACATTTTGCCCCTTCACGACTACTGTACCAGTGCAATCGAATCAATTGCTTCTTGGAATCAAAACAAGCTGTGCAATAGGGTTCCTGCTTCTTCTCATCTGTTTTTTTCCAGTAAGCATTTTTATCCGCGACAATGGTCTTCTCCAGCTCTGAAAGGTCTTCTAGTTTTTTAATCTTTTCTTTGAGGTCAGAATTCTCCTGCTGTAACTCAAGGATCTTCTCTTGGACCTCGATCAATTGCTTTTGAAGATCAATGCTCCCGACTTTCTTCGCCAACTCGAATGCAGCCTTTGCTGAATCAAGAACGCCCATCACTTACCTTTTTGCACATCATTTTCGGGAAACGATGTTCCCACCCAAGAAAAACGCAAGATTCTAAAGAATTTCAAGAAATTTCAACTCCATCACCGTCAATTGTGCTTCATTTTCATGCGCTTTCCTTAGCCCAATGTTTTACGAAACAGGTGCTCTACCAGCTGAGCTACCCCGGCGAAATCTGTGTTTATTTAAAAATGGTCCAAGAACAGGGGAGAGTATATCAATTTGCCGAAGTGGAGGCTTCCGGCATAAGGACATCTGCTCTATCATTGCAGATGCGTTAATGGGCCTAAAGTTTGGTGCCAGGCACTTTCCCCCCAATGAAAAGCGCGGACCAGTTGGTTCAAGTTACGGCCAATGGCGCCCACTTGAAAAGTGGCGTCGCGGAAGGCTTGCAGCTCGTTGGGCAAGAGGTCTGGCCCTTCGCCAATGACCTCCCGGATCACTTTCCGCAAGAACCTTGCGCCATTGGTTCCGAGCTTCTGTAGAACCACTAAAAAGTTTTGGTACTCGGCCTGGCTGACTCTCGTTTTGATGAAGCGCCACAGCATCTTTACTTCATTGGGTTCTTCCATGGCCACACCTCCTATTTGATCGGCCATGAGGGTTGGGCAGGAACCCGAAGGGCAAGCAAGGCCACACCTTGCGTATCCTGCCAACAACCCTCATGACCATACTCCTCGAAACCGTTTATCTGATTGATCGCAGTTCTCCTCTCGGTTTTTTCTTGGGCACGCGCTCCTTGAGATTATTTAAGCCGTCCCCAGTCCAAAGACCAAAAATAGTCCCCTACTATTAAAGAGAGCCAAAAATCTTGAAAATATTCCCGAGACCAGCAGCTTCCCCCTCTATTGGATAGAGACATGAACGTGAATTTTCTTCCATGAAGATTTCAAAGTTCCCTATTCGTTAGTGCCCGAAGGAGTCAAAAGGTTTGCTTCTCTGATGGGAAATTCGATTGCCATAACCGCCCCAAATTTGAACGATCTCCCCACAAGGAATGAGATGGTCAGCTCAACCGAGATCGTGCGTCGTAGGGCCAGGAATTCACGTAAGGTCAAATCAAGAAATGTAGTGATCCGTCGGAACGATATAAGCGGTTTATTGGCCTATTTAGGAGACAAAAAATTCTGGCAGAAAGTCGAGTTGCTTCTAGGGGGAGATGATCCTGAAGACGCCAAGCCTGAGAGGCAGGATCATAAAGCGTAGGGCCATTGCGACAGCGATGAATGAGCAATGGCGATTAGTCGTTCTTAACAACGGTTGGCAAAAGATTTATGCGCTGTAAAGTTTAAATGATCGCGGCAGTTTTAGCGAGAGCGTTTTTTGCAACGTGGGAATGAGAGAAGCCAAGATCCAACACGTGACAATGTAGGGGCCGCCCGCCTTTCGATAATACGCGTTAGCTAATCTCTGGAACTTCGTATTCGGTTGACGGAGGTATGGCGGAGGCACCATCTTTACCGGCTGATCGATCCTGAATTCGGGTAACAATGGATACCGGAAAATATCCTCTTCGAACGGTCCGTACATGTGCGCCGGCTCATGATGACTGTGGACGGCGTTCTCGAAATCTGGGCTCATGAGTTCCGGAGGCAACAAATCGCGTTGCATAAAATGGTCCGACGTTAATTTCATTAAATAGGTCATACGTTCCCCGACAAGAGACGGATCTAAAATATCCCCGTTAGAAAGACCCATGTCATCAAGAGCTCTAAGTTCCATAACTGTCTCCGCATACGAGGACACCATAAAATCGCGACGTTTTCTTAGGGACGTCGCGCCATCCAACAACGTGACGGTGTCGCCGTAGGAGCTCGCCCAGAAGGGATCAAGCAGTGACGGCTGCAGCGTATAGCGGAGCATCCAAACGATAAAATCTTCATAGGTCGTCCTCGGAAGCCTGCCGGTCCATGTTGTTTTCAATGGGGGTTGACTCTTTAAGATATCCTCCGGCAGGCTGATCCATTGCGCAAAGAGATGTCGAAACTGGCGTTTAACGAGATACGAATCGACCGGCGGATTTATAAACGTGTTGTGTATCGCGCCAGCATAGAGATGGGCCGTAGTGTGCAAGGCACTTGCCCAGGTAAAGATCGTTTGATTTAAAAGGCTTGATCCGCAAAGCAGAAGCAACCGGTCTCGCAGTATTTGATAATAGTTCGCATCATTGGCCCTCATATTGTTTTGCGCTAAGTAAACCGCCAACGGATGCCCTGGAAATTGCTGGCTAAGCCAATTCCCTATTTGCCGCAGATCCCCCTTTGACGTCAGTGGAATACGGGGTTCCTTGAGCCATGCAAATGCAGGTGTCTTCCAGTTCATGTGCGTGATCAAGCCTTCAGTTTCCATTCCGACCATCGCGCCGCCGAGATCGGCGAGTCTGTATATTTTCTCGAGAGGGACAAGTTCCGCGACCATAATGTCTTGAATACGACGGGTCCAGGAATACAAAGGGTTTAGAACGCTGCTCAGCGTTTGAATGATGGCGGATAATTCATCGACATGAAAGTTTAAGAAATAACGTGTCTGTTTCGCAGGCAAACCCTGCACCGGTTGAAACCACGCGAATACCTTTTTGGAAATCTTTCGCTCGTGCGTATATTCGTCCGTTTTAACCGAAGCAATCACTCCATGGTCATCGGTTTCGATAACGAGAGTGACAGGACCGTGCATCCGTCGCATTTTATTGTAGACCCAAGAAGCAATCAAGTAGATTGGATGCAAGGGAGTCGCCCGTCCTGGATCCTTCGGCCGCGCAACGCTAGCATTACTTTCTTCGACCGAGGCGGCGGGCGGGTCTTGATCGTCGAAACCCGTGTTACGCCGAATCTCGTACTTGCTACCAAAGCCCATTTCGGCGGCAAAGCGAGCGTCGCTGATACGATGATGTCGCTGCTCGTCTCTCGCCGTCCATGGCCGATCCGCTGGTGTTCGGGGGCTTTTGAGATTTTTGCGAGCGGCATCATACAGTCGATTTTGTAAATCTGCCGTGTCTTGAATTCTAAGAATTGCATTGGCGTAGATTGGAGTCCTTTCTA
>Ga0206882_1094_pt1 | contig 16607 bp, 17 predicted proteins | sample Alteio_BWOrgCont_4_FD_152908 | JGI IMG/M metagenome (GOLD analysis project Ga0206882, IMG submission 152908) | Enriched cells from forest soil in Barre Woods Harvard Forest LTER site, Petersham, Massachusetts, United States -... | ecosystem: Environmental > Terrestrial > Soil > Temperate forest > O...
TGGGAACGCCAAAAAAACCTATAAAAAAGAACGTGGTTTCTAAGAGCAGCGGCGCAAAGAGGGCAGATGACGACGATGATCCGATCGATCCGAGAACAAATAAGAAGATTGTGGACGACGACGACGATGATGATGACTATGATGTGCCTTTGGACGACCTGGGAAGCTATGAAACTTTTGATGGTTACGAAGAAGAAGACGATTATTGATCTTATTAAATAATTTTATAATATAAAAGCATTCAGGATATGCCTCTTGAATGCTTTTTTTATACCAGGCAAGCATACTTTATAAATAATGGTTATAGCCGAAGTAAACGATAAAGCCACAAAAAAAGCATTTTTAGATGTACCCCGGCTAATTTACCAGCACGATGATATTTGGGTTTGCCCGCTTGATAATGATGTAGAAGCGGTTTTCGACCTAACTAAAAATCCATTTCACAAACATGGCTTATGCACCCGTTGGATACTAAAAGATGATACCGGTAAACTGATAGGCCGCGTAGCCGCCTTCATCAATAACGAAAAAGCCTATAATTATGAGCAGCCAACCGGTGGTATGGGTTTTTTTGAATGCATAAATGATGAAAAGGCAGCCTTTTTGTTGTTCGATACCGCAAAAAACTGGCTGCAACAAAACGACATGCAGGCAATGGACGGGCCCATTAATTTTGGCGAGAACGATACTTTTTGGGGTTTACTGGCCGAGGGCTTTGCCTCGCCCCCATCTTATGGCATGAACTACAACCCGCCCTACTATAAGGCATTTTTCGATAACTACGGTTTCAAGACCCAGTACGAGCAAATAACCAATCATTTGAACGTAATGAAGCCCTTCCCCGAGCGTTTCCGCAAAATTGCCAGTTGGGTAGCCCACAAACCGGGTTACGAGTTCAGGCATCTTAAAGCAAGCCAAATCAAACAATTCGCTGCCGACTTTATCGAGATATATAACGATGCCTGGCTCGGTTTCGAAAATTTTGTACCCATAACCTACGAAACCATACTGGAAAGTTTCAGGAAAATGAAACCCCTGATGGATGAAAAACTGATATGGTTTGCTTACGTGAATGGCGAGCCCGCCTCATTCAACATTGTGCTGCCCGACGCCAACCCGATGATAAAGCCCCTCAAAGGCAAACTCGACCTGGCAGGAAAGCTAAAATTTTTATACTATAAATGGAAAGGCGTAACCCGTATGCGCGCCATTGTAATGGGCACCAAACAAAAATTCCAAAACCATGGGTTGGAGTCGGCGCTGTTCATAACCTTGGGCGAATATGTGCTGCCCATGAGCCGATACGAAGAAATGGAACTATCCTGGGTAGGTGATTTTAACGAGAAAATGATAGCCATACACGCCGCCATGGGAAGCGTATTCGGCAAAAAACATTTAACGATGCGCTATAAATTTGCTGATTAGTGAGCCTAACAGTGCAGCTTTTTGGCCCAGGATTAATGACTCAATGACCAGATCAGGCTATTTCCCTCTTATGCCTTAACTCTTCAAAAAGCTCGATAACTTTTTTCTGCAGTTCAATAACCTCGGTTTCCCGGTCCATTAACCTTTTATTAACATTCTCAAGTTCAGTAATAAATTTCTGATCGTGTTCGGTTTCGTTAAAGGTAAGCAGTTGTACCACGCCCATCTCAAACAAAGTAGCTATTTGTTCAAGCCTCGATAAATTAATATCGGTAATGCCGGTTTCAATCTTTGAAAATGCCGGGATTGAAATGTCTAACCGTTTGGCAACGTCCTCCTGGCTCCATCCTTTTTGATGGCGTAATAATCTTATTTTTTTTCCCAGTGTTTTCATTTAAATAAATAATTGAGCAAGGTTTCGCAATAGTTAATAAAGTTATGATTAATTTTTAATATCATAACAAATTATAAAAAATATTTTATACTTATTAATTTATGATTGCTTCATTATCATCAAATTACGACCGAAGCCGGCAGCTTTCAACCATCAAATGCTACTTTACAAATTTTGCAGCTACCCAGTTATTATTTATTTTATGTATTATATACTTAATGCCATACTTACGGGCTTCGTCCATAATAATATCGAGGTCGGGCGTTTCATAAAAGCCGCTTAGATAAAGCTCACCGTCAGGCTTTAAGGCCTCACTATACCGTTGCAATTGGTCAAGCAAAATATTACGGTTAATATTAGCCAGTATTATATCGTATTGTTCAGCAGGTATCACCTCTTTCGAGCCGCATAATGTCTTTATGTTGGTAATATTATTTAATTGTGCGTTCTCAATGGTGCTATCATAACATACCGGGTCATAGTCTATCGCGGTAATATCAGTGGCACCCAATTTTGCCGCCATTATAGCTAAAATACCTGTGCCGCAACCCATATCCAGTACTTTTTTACCGGCAAAGTCATTTTCCAGCATCAATTCGAGCATCATGCTGGTGGTTTGGTGGTGCCCGGTACCAAAAGCCATTTTTGGGTCTATCACTATCTCATATTCGAACCCTGGCGCTGGTTTATGGAAGGTTGCCCGCACAAATATTTTATCGTTTATAGCAATCGGTTCAAAATTACTTTCCCATACCTCGTTCCAGTTTTTTTGGGGGATAAGCGTTATCTCATAGCTAAAAGTAAACATATCCTTGTAAGCGCTTAAAGCCTCGTCCAGCGCCGCTTTGTCAAAGTCATCAGCCGGTATATAGGCTTTAAAGCCAAACTCCAGTTCCTCAAAAGTATCAAAACCTATTTGCCCCAAAGTATTTATCAGCAAATCCTGCTGGTAATCTTCGGTAGTGATGGTAGTAAAAAGTAATTCGTAGTAATTCATTACAGGTAGATAATTTATTACAGGCAGATATTTTATTCCGCAGGCTCAACTTTCTTTGGCTCGTGTTTCAGCTTCAATTTCACTTTGCCGCCAAACAGCATCAGCACAAATATATTAATGATCCAATAGGCCAATTGCACCATCAGCATAATAAAAGTAAGGCCTGCCAAATGCCAATAGCCGCTGTGCCTAACCCAAATAATATACGCAATGCCCCCCGCAAAAACACCGCATACCAGGCACAAAACAATAACCGCCACATCTTTTTCCTTAATGCTCCAACCTGCGGCCGCCTCCCAAACAGGGACAGTAATAAGCCCCTGTGTAAGCAATGCAGTTAAAAAGTACAGCGGCCAGCAATAGTAAAAGCAAGCCATAAAAGCATGCAAATTCCCCTTGCCCATATCGCCCAGGTGCATGGGGTAGATAAAGGAATACAGCAGCACAATGACCGCAAACACCAAAAAACTAACCGCCGGCGGGAAAAACGTTTTCATATTTAGCAATTAGTGATTGAGTGAATTAGTGATTGAGTGAGTAGAAAATCATTCAACAAATCACTAATTCACTCAATATCAATTAAACACCTTCAATATATCCACAAAATCGCGTGACTTTAACGATGCGCCGCCGATAAGGCCGCCATCAATATCCGGTTTCGAGAATAGGTCGGGAGCGTTTTTCGCATTACAACTGCCACCGTATAAAATGGTGGTATCCTCGGCCACTTCCTCGCCATAACGCGCGGCAATTTCACTACGGATAAAAGCATGCACTTCCTGTGCTTGCGACGATGTGGCAGTTAAACCGGTACCTATTGCCCAAACGGGCTCATAAGCTATCACCAATTGCGCAAACTGGTCCTCATCCAAATGGAACGCGGCATCAGCCAGCTGATCTTTTATAACGTTGAAATGAACTTCAGCTTCGCGTTCCTCTAAAGTTTCGCCAATACAAAATATGGGTTTTAAACCGTTCGCTAACGCAGTATCTATCTTTTTAGCCAGCAATTCGCTGCTTTCGCCAAAATACTGGCGGCGTTCCGAGTGGCCTAAAATTACATAAGTAGCGCCCACTGACTTTATCATCTTAGCCGATATCTCTCCCGTATAAGCACCCGACTCTGCCTGGTGAGCATTCTGCGCACCGATCGAGATCTTCGGATAACCTTTTGCCATTTGCACTAAGCTGTGCAGATGGATGAACGGACTGCAAACCACAGCTTCCTGCTTGCCGGTCAGTTCGTCCTTGATCATATTGCTTATTTCCGAAAACAGGCTCAAACCCTCGTTATAATCAAGGTTCATTTTCCAGTTCCCGGCAACTATTTTTTTTCTCATAATTTATATATTGTGTGATTGAGTGAATTAGTGATTGAGTGAATTTTTATATTATTTATTTATCTTATATGCTAAAATCAAATTGGTAATTAATATTGGATCCATTTTTTACTCACTAAATCACTCATTCACTCAATCACTAATTATTATTCTTCCACTCGTCCTATTCTATACTCCCCTGTCAGTTCAAATACCCGCTTTAATATAGTTTGTTCGTTCCCGTCAAACTTTCTGTGGTCCCTGCGCTCAAATACCCTGGCGGTAGTCTCCATCATTTTATCATACGCGTAAAGTTCAAGTCCCTGCGCGCCGCCCCAGGCAAAATCGGGTATAAAATTCGGCGGGAAGCCTGCTCCAAAAACATTCGCCCCTACGCCAACAACTGTACCCGTGTTAAACATGGTGTTTATGCCGCATTTCACATGGTCGGCCATGATCAGCCCACAAAATTGCAGGCCGGTTTTGCGGTAACTTTTGGTGGTATAGTCCCACAATTTCACCTCGGCATAGTTATTTTTAAGGTTGCTGTTGTTGCTGTCGGCGCCAATGTTGCACCATTCGCCCACAACCGAGTTACCCAAATAGCCCTCGTGCCCCTTGTTGGAATAGCCCCACATTACCGCGTTGTTGATCTCGCCCCCAACCCGGCAATACGGCCCTATGGTGGTTGCGCCGTATATCTTCGTCCCCATCTTCACTTGCGACTCCTCGCAAATAGCAAACGCGCCGCGTATGTTGGTGCCTTCCCAAATTTCGGTGTTTTTGCCCAGGTAAATAGGGCCGTTCAGGGTGCTAAATGTACAGCACTCGGCAATGGCGCCTTCCTCGGCAAAAAAATCGGTGCCAATTATGGTATTGGTGGCGCTCATAACCGCGCTGGTGCGGCCTTTGGTCAGCAGGTTAAAATCCTTGCGTAGCTCAATATCGTTTTTCCGGAATATATCTTCGGGGTAACGGATACTCACCGTAAGGCTCTCATATTTTAAGGCTTGCCCATAGCTGGTATTAGCCGGGCTGAACTTGCGCGCATCGCTTTCATTAAGGCGTACGGCAACCAGGCTGTCGCGATACATCAAAGCATCGCCGGTGCGCAGTTTGCCGATAGCTTCAACCAATTCAGTATCGGGGCAAAATGCACCATTGATAAAAGTATTGTCGGCCGTAGTGTTTATGGGGAATTTACCCTGCAGGTAGTCGCGGGTAAGGTACGAAAAGTCGTTTTTTAAGTGTTTAGCCCACTTTTCGGCTATGGTTAATATACCCACCCGCAGGTTGGCAACGGGGCGCGTATAGGTTAACGGTAGCAGTGTTTCATGCGCGCTATCTTCAAAAAGGATGATTGCCATAGCGCAAAAATAAAAAAGTCTCCCGATGTATCGGGAGACTTCTGTTATTATTTATAAACAAATAATTATTTCTTGTTATAACGGGTGCGGAATTTATCAATACGGCCTGCAGTATCAACCAGTTTCATTTTACCGGTGTAAAAAGGGTGCGAGGTGTGTGATATTTCCAGTTTTACCAAAGGGTATTCGTTACCGTCTTCCCACTTTACAGTTTCACGGGTATCGATGCATGATTTAGTTAAAAAAGAATAGTCGTTCGACATATCTTTAAATACAACTAATCTATAATTTGATGGATGCAGATCTTTTTTCATTGCTATTATTTGTTTTTTATCGGCAATGAAGCTATCATAAGTGTAACTGTTTTTTAATGCAGCTTATGATGGTTTCATTGTTAAATACTTCTTATAAAAGAGGTGCAAATGTAGTAATAAAATTCAAAAGTATAAAAGCAAAATTCAAAATATTTTCAATTGGAAGATCTGTGGTTTAAGAATTGGGGTTATTCACAATAAACGTAAGCCTGGCTCATCAAAAATTTATTTGGGCGTTGCCTGCGGCCGGGCTTTCTGCTCATACTGCACAGGCCTTAACCACGGGCCGGTATCCGCGTCAATCCCTAACGCAATATAGTCTGAACCATGATTTTTAACCTATTATTTGTTTTTTAAAGGTGTTAAAGAGGGCTGTGCCGTTTTTAGGATTATAAAATTCCCTTGATGCATAATAATCGAGAAATCCTAAAATCTAGCGAATCATGGTTCAGACAATTAACCAATACCACAAATAAATTCCCCACATAAATTTTAATTAATATCTTCATCACCCATAAACCAAACGGTCATTTAAAAAAATGAAGGGCAAAAAGCAAGCGGCCAAAAATAAAACTACAATACCCAGCCAGCCCAAGGGTAAAAAGCTGTTGCTTTTTAAGGCGCTCACCATTTTAACGCCTTTTATATTCCTGTTTTTTTTAGAACTGCTGCTGCGCCTGTTTAGCTATGGCGAAGATACCAGCCTGTTCATAAAATACCCGCCCGACACCCGTTACATGGTGATGAACTACTATGCCTCGAACAAGTTTTTCCCCGATACCATCGGTGCCCCCAAAGGCAACCAGGAAATTTTTGCTATCAATAAAGCGCCTAATACCTGCCGGATATTTGTTTTAGGCGAATCAACCACCATTGGGTACCCATTCCGCCCCAACGGCTCGTTCCACCGCTGGCTGCAATACCGGCTGGCGCAAATGTACCCCGATAAAAATTTCGAGGTCATCAACCTGTCGCTAACCGCTGTAAACTCTTACACCGTACTCAATTTTGGCAAACAGCTTGCGCAATACCAACCCGATGCCGTGCTCATATACACCGGGCATAACGAATATTACGGCGCCCTGGGCATAGGCTCAACCACTTACGTGGGCAGCAACCGCTTCCTGGTGCAAACCCTCATTACACTGCGCGGGTTTAAAACCGTGCAATTGTTAAATAGCTGTATAAAAAACGTCGCATCTGTTTTTGCCAGCAAAAAAACAGGCGACAAGCAGTCGTTAATGGAAACTATGGCCGCACGCCAGCACATTGCCCTGGGCTCGGCCGATTACCAGGCGGGCATCAACCAGTTTAACGCGAACATGACCGAACTGTGCAGTACTTTGAATGATGAAAAGATCCCCGTTTTTTTAAGCACTGTGGTAAGTAATGAAAAGGATTTGCCGCCATTTGTTTCCGATGGCAGCAGCCCTACCTCGGCTGCCGGTTATTATAACGCCGGGCAGGCAGCCTATAGAGATTCCAGCTTCGTTGCCGCCAAACAGGATCTCGACAAAGCAAAGGAATTAGATCAATTACGTTTCCGCGCGCCCGAAGCCATCAATACCTCTATAAAAAAAATAGCCGGGCAATACCCCTATGTTCATTTGGTGGATGCTAAAAAACTGTTTGAGCAATATTCGCCCCACGGTATCATTGGCCACGAAACCATCATGGAGCATGTACATCCAACTTTATTTGGTTATGCCATACTAAGTGAAGCATTTTACCGGGCGATGCAACAACAGCGGCTGATAAAAGAAAAACCCGACAGGGAACTTACTTTCGATCAATTGCGCGGCGAAATGCCCATTACCAAAGTAGATTCGTTGATGGGCATCTACCAAATAATGATGCTAAAAACCGGCTGGCCGTTCAACCAGCCCATACCTAAAACCTTTAAGGTTGAAAACAGCCCGCAGGCCACGCTGGCGGTAAAAGTTGCGCTGGGCAACATGCTATGGCCCGGCGCCATGGGCCAGCTATACCGTTATGATGAAAAAACCGGCAACAAGGCCGAGCAGCTAAAAATTGCCGAAGCCATGGTACTGCAATACCCTCAAAGCAATACCTTTTACGGCTATGCGGGCAACCTGAACGCTACACTTAAAAATTACAGCCGGGCCGCGTTCTACTACAAAAAACTATTCATGCTCACCAACAACCCCGCCATAGGCCAAACCATATTCCGCCTTTACCTAAAGGCCGGTGATCCTATACGCGCCTTACCCTATATACCCTACAATTACGCACAATCCCAGGCCCAAACCGAATCCATACTGAACCAACTAATAAACGAAGATGCCTTCCTAAAAACCGCCCCAAACAATGCCCCCGCAAGGCAGCGTATTACTGCCAATTATAAGCAATTGGGAATTGATACGGCGTTTGAGGGGTTGAGGTGGAAAAAAGCTAACGAAGTGCGAAACTAAAAAAGCTCCTCTCTTGAGAGGGGCATAGGAAAATGGGGCTGCAGGGGTATGTTATTATTTCAAATAAGTGAAAATATTTAACACTTCAAAAGTCATTTTTTGTATTTTCCTTATTAGCCATATAGCTTTTTAATACATCTATACTGTTTTGGAACTTTTTAGCAGTATTTTCCAATAGTTTAGCGGTCATTTTTTTATACCCCATCTTGTGTAGTTGATTCATTGCATCATCAATTGTTAAGTCGGTTTCGATTTTACTAGTCCCGACATATTGTTTTATATGTATATCATAAAAACGATATTTATACTTACCATTCTTTACCATAATTTCGGTAGTATAATATACATCCCAAATCCACGGCGCAACCCATTGCATATCATTCAATTCTAGAAATCCCTTGCCCACAATCCTACCAGCATCCTTATCATCGTATTGAATAACATCTTTGGCGCTATTGTAAACATCTACAAAATATAGCTTTGACTTGTTGTATAAATCTTCTTTTTTGAATGATGAATCTACAGAAACAACCCCAACATATTGGTACTGTCCATCTATTTTAGGAATTGTATCTAATTGTGCTTTAGCAGAAATGAAAAGAAATGCCATGGAGGCGATAAGGATTAGTTTTTTCATTTGAAAAGGTTTAAGCGAATCTAAGTAAAAAATGAGAGCAATCCTTATACATTTAAAAATGATTCCCCGCTCATCCCTTCACCAACTCCTGCTTCTTCCTAATATACTGTATAATATCATAAGTTGAAGCTTTCACAATAAACTCGTACGATGGCCGGTACAGCATGATAAAATCGTCCAGTTTTTTACCATTGTAACCTGTTATTTTAGCCACAAAGGTTTTGCTAAAACGGCGGTCGACTACATCATCGCGGTATTGCTGGGCCAATGAGCGTTGCAGCCGGCGCGCGTCCTTGCCCTGCTTACTTAAGGCGCTGTAAATTTTATCAATATTAAAATCCAACCCCACCAGCGGCCCAATATATAACGGGATGCTCACAATGTGTTTATCGTCGCCTTTCCAGTATATATCCTTATAATCCTTTTTATTTTGATTGTAAACATTTAAAGGGTTCACCAAAGTATCGGTAATATTCACCGGCTTTAAAACCCGCGTTGTTTGCCGTAACTGAATAATTAAATAATCCTGCCCGTTATAAACCGTGGTATCGGTTTTATAATAAAGCTTGCTTGTTAACACTGTATCGCCGCTTTTAGCCACAATGCTGAATACCCCCCGTTCATCGCTGATGTGCTTTTCAGCGGTGCGTAAGTTTGTTATCATTACGCCGCTCAGCCGTTCACTAGCACCGGTAACCATGCCGCTGATGGTTTGGGCTTTAATGTTAAAACCAAACAGTATAAAACAGAATAGCAATAAAATACGCAAATGAATATACATTTTGTGATCTCGTAACCCCTTAATTGTCAAACCATATTTACACTAACTTAGTAATTAGCGGGGCCCATTTTAATATTTGTTTCGCCTAAAAACACTTTTTTTATCCTGCGTTTAAGTATATTATGCAATTGCATTGTTTTTAACGACAACCTGTTCCAGTTACACACGCCCGAATAATCCACACCCTGGTTTAAGGTTTCGCCATAATAAATTTTTACCCGCAGATCCCCAATAAATTCGGTGCAGTGGCCGCTTACCGGCGGCGGGGCGGTTATAATATCTTTAACCAGGTAAAAAATGCTGTCCCGTTCCGCTTTAGGAAAAACTATTCTCAAGGTGTCCACTGTCACTTTCTTAGGCGGGGAAAAAAAACTCGCGGTGTGGTACACATGTACGGTAACTGTATCACTATCAGGATATACAATTATCTCCGCATTATCTTCTGATTGTATGGTCAAAGCAGTCCACTCACTTGCCTGCTGCTGTTGTACAGGCTTAGGTTTACAGCCTATACACATACCAATCAGCCCTAAAATAATCAAATAAGTGAATAGTTTCATACAGCTTTGCCGCCAATACTTATACATCCTGTAAATTCAAAAATCCTGAAAATCCTAATTCCCCTCCTGGTTCTGACAAAGTTCCACCAGCACCCCATTCGTTCCCTTTGGGTGCAAAAAACAAACCAGCTTGTTATCGGCGCCCTGCTTTGGTTCCTCGTTCAGCAATATAAAGCCATCACCTTTCAGCCTTGCCATTTCCGCCCTTATATCTTTCACTTCAAACGCAATATGGTGTATACCCTCGCCGCGTTTGGCTATAAATTTGGCTATCGGGCTGTCATCATTAAGGGCTTCCAGCAGTTCTATCTTGTTCGGTCCGCATTGCAAAAATGCCGTTCGCACACTTTCCGACGTCACATCCTCTGTTTTATACACACTGGTGTTCAGCAGCTTTTCATATATACTGCCGGCATCTGCAATGCTGTTTACCGCTATACCGATGTGCTCTATTTTTTCCATATCCAAATATTGCAAATTAATGACTGCCTGCATCTTTTTAACCTTGTTTTGAATGATTTTAAATAAAAAGTTTGTATATCTTTGTATGTTTAATTAAAAGATATGAATATCCCGGTATATTTAGATAACAACGCAACCACTCCTATGGACCCCAGGGTACTGGAAGCCATGCTGCCATACTTTGTCGAAAAATTTGGTAACGCGGCCAGCCGTAACCACCCGTTCGGTTGGGTAGCTGAAGAAGCTGTAGACTACGCCCGCGAACAAGTGGCCAAGTTGATAGGCGCAAGCGAGAAGGAAATAATATTTACATCGGGCGCTACCGAATCGGACAACCTGGCTATAAAAGGCGTGTTTGAAATGTACCACGAAAAAGGTAACCACATCATCACCACCGTTACCGAGCATAAAGCAGTGCTTGATGCCTGCAAACATGTGGAGAAACTGGGCGGCAAAGTAACTTACCTGCCGGTTAAGGAAGATGGTTTGGTTGACCTTGCCGAGTTGGAAGCTGCCATGACCCCCGAAACCATCCTTGTTTCCATCATGTATGGCAATAACGAGATCGGTGTAATACAGCCTGTAAAAGAAATTTCAGCCATTGCACACAAACATGGCGCATTATTCATGACCGATGCCGTACAGGCAGTTGGCAAAATACCCGTGGATGTTAATGCCGACGGTATCGACCTGCTGGCATTATCGGCGCATAAAATATACGGCCCTAAAGGCGTTGGCGCTTTATACGTTCGCCGTAAAGGCCCGCGTGTTAAAGTAACCGCCCAAATGGATGGCGGCGGCCATGAACGCGGCATGCGCAGCGGTACATTGAACGTACCCGGCATTGTTGGCTTAGGTAAAGCTTGCGAACTATGCATGCAGGAAATGGATAGCGAAGCAAAACGTTTATCTGCTTTACGCGATAAATTGCAGGCAAAATTAACCGTGCTTGAAGAAAGCTATGTGAACGGCAACCAGGCACACCGCCTGCCGCATGTAGCCAATATCAGCTTTAAATATGTGGAAGGCGAAGGCTTAATGATGGCTATGAAAGATTTGGCAGTATCATCAGGTTCGGCTTGTACGTCAGCATCACTGGAGCCATCGTACGTATTAAAAAGCTTGGGCCTGAGCGATGATTTGGCACATTCTTCGATACGTTTTGGCTTAGGACGTTTCACCACCGAAGAAGAAGTAGATTACGCTATTGAAGTAACCAAGAAATCGGTTACCCACCTGCGCGAACTATCGCCACTTTGGGAAATGTTTAAAGAAGGAATAGACCTTGACTCAATTGAGTGGGCGGAACATTAATTAATTTGAAGATGCGGAGATTTGAAAATTTGAAAATCGCCACATCATTGAAAAAAAAAATAACAACAACTAATAGGATTTATAATTGAAGAGCGAAGTTTCATCTTCAAATTTTCAAATCACCAAATTAAAAAATAAACAACATGGCTTATTCAGATAAAGTAATCGATCACTACACTAACCCCCGCAATGTGGGCACGCTTGACAAAGCAAGCCACAAAGTAGGCACAGGTTTAGTTGGTGCCCCTGAGTGCGGCGACGTTATGCGCCTGCAAATACAGGTTGATGATAACAACATGATAACCGATGCCAAGTTTAAAACCTTTGGCTGCGGTTCAGCAATTGCATCATCTTCATTAGCTACCGAATGGCTGAAAGGCAAAAGCATTGACGATGCCATGAAGATAGACAACATGGATATTGTTGAAGAGCTTGCCCTTCCACCGGTAAAAATACACTGCTCGGTTTTAGCCGAAGATGCTATAAAAGCAGCAATTAATGACTACCGCGTTAAAAATGGCATGGAAGCTATTGTAAGCGAAAAGGTACATCATTAAAAGAGTAGCAAGTAATTAGTATCAAGTAGCAAGTATTTGCTGTTGGTACTAATAACTAATTACTTATTTAGCGGGTATAAGTATGTAGATTTTTCAATCTTGCTACTTGATACTAGCTACTAAATACTAAAAAAGTGGTAACTGTAACTGATAAAGCAAAAGATAAGATAGAACACCTCATGCAGGATTCGGGGCTCGATGAGTCGTATTTCCTGCGTGTATCTGTTCAGGGTGGTGGGTGCTCCGGTTTATCATACAATTTGGATTTTGATAACGAAATAAAAAAAGGCGACCAGTTCTTCGAAGACCAGGGCGTACGCCTGGCGCTGGATATGAAATCATTCCTCTACCTGGCGGGAACCGAACTCGATTTTTCGGACGGCCTCAACGGTAAAGGCTTCAACTTCCACAACCCTAACGCTTCCCGCACCTGCGGCTGCGGCGAAAGTTTCTCGGTATAATTTTTTGGATTGCACCGATTGTTTTTTGATTCCACCGATCTTATAAAGCATACTATTAACTCCCGAAGTTTTAAAATTTCGGGAGTTTTTTTTCTGAAAAACTACATAATCCGGTTATGTGATAAAAAGCTAACTTTGAATAAACCTAACAAATGAAACGCATATTTTTATTACTGCTTGTCCCAATAGTCCAACTATTGAATGCTAACACGGCAGCAGCCGAGGCACAGGACACTTCTTTAAACCGCCCGGCGCCGGATTTTAAACTTAAAGATTTCAACGGAAAAACGGTAAGCCTGGCCGATTATAAGGGCAAGATACTGATCATCGATTTTTGGGCCACATGGTGCGTGCCTTGCCGCTATTCTTTCCCTGCTACTAAGATGGCGGTTGAAAAATATAAGAATGATCCGAACGTAAAATTTTTGTTTATCGACACCCGGGAAAAGACCGACAATTATCGTGACCTGTCCAAAAAATTCATAGCCGATAACCATTACCCTTTTTACGTTGTTTTTGATGAAAAGAGCAGCGATGGACGGCCAGACACGACTTTCAAAAGTTATGTAATGACCGGTATTCCGGCCAAATATTTTATAGACGGGAACGGTATTATCAGGCACAAAATGATTGGGTATATAACCCACCAGACCACAAAACAAAGCGCAGAAGATATTATATATACGATCGAACAAATGAAGGCCGGGAAATAACGGAACAATTCAAATAAACGCCCAATTGCCTATGTCCTCACAAACAATTTTCCATTTTCTTTATTCTCACCTTACCGGTGCCATATAAGTATTCTGCAGATTAAACCACCAGTTCCCAATACCGGTAGGCAGATTATTTCCTGTCACCCAAAAGGAATAATAACCCGGTTTAAGATTTGGTGGTACCCTGTATTTCAATACCTGGTTCCGTTGCATTGCATTAAATGTACGCCGCGCAACAGGGATATTTATCGCACTATCGGCCGACGACCTGTCTATTTCCAAAGCAAGTCTCGTATTTTTCGCCCAATTAGCCGTGTTATAATCCGGCATAGTCGAAGTAATAGTAGAGTTCCTGTCAACCCAGATACGGCATACCAGTTGCTTTTTATTGCTGGCCGGGCGTATGCTCAGGTCGGTGCTGGCGTCCCACTCCTGTGTAGTGCTTTTTTGTATCGGTTTAAAGCTCCCCGTGATCCCCGGCGGGGCCATTATTAAATACCCCCTGCCGTTTTTATTGGCGGGTACGGTTACTATAAGTTTGCCGTTTTTTACAATGGCTTTTAGGTGGTGGTCGGTATAATCAACCAGTATTGTGCCATTGGCAATGGTGGTATTTATGGTATCGGACTGATCGCGCTCCCTGTCGCTGTTAATAAATACCAGGGCATGTTTGCCGCCGGTGTGTTCAAAGGCATAAACGTAGCCGTTTGCCGTTGCCTGTTCATTTGTTAACCCGCCCGATATCACAAAACGATGGCACCACATCAGTTTATTGATATGATAGTTGAGGTTATGCGTATCTATCATCGTATTGCCATAGCCATCGGCGTTGGTGCTCCAGTCTTTTATTGATACGCATGGTGTACCAAAACCTATGGTGAGCAGGTAGGCATAACCCACCAGGCATTCTTTAGGTAAGGCGGCCCTTGGCATGGTGCCTATGGGGGTTTCCATATCGGCCTCGTTAAGCACAGTTACCGCCTGCGCAGGATCCATCACCATCAAACTGCGGTACCATACTTTTTTGCCGGGGTCGGCACACCCCGCTGCCGGGTTTATAGCATTGACCGACAGCCCCGGGTTTCGCGAATTATAGGATAAATACTTTGACTGCAATAAACCCATATTAAATTTATCCTGCTTGCACATGATGATCAGCACCGGCTGCAATATTTGGTCGAACATGGTGAAATTGCTGCCTTTTTCACCAACCAGTTCCTGCAGCCATTGGGTTAAGTCGCGCACGTTATAGCGGGTACCGGTAAGTTCCGCAACCGAGAATTTCCCCTTCATAGCCCCATAATTCACAAAAGACCGCACAAAATCCCATGATATGCCCGACACATCATCCAGCCTGTAACCTTGCATGCCCGTTGCTTTCAGCAGCCAGTCACCCCATTTATTCAATTCCGTAGCGCACCAAACGCTGTCAACACCATTTATACCCTTTTGCCCGGTTATGTGCGCAAAATCGGGGCCCCAATATCTTTCGGAGTCGCCCGTGGGCGTACCATCGGGGTATACACTGGCGGGTGTATGCGGATCAACCGTGCCTCCCGGCGAGTTTGGGAATCCTTTGATGATGTTATGAAAATCGCGCGTATATTTAGGGAAACGGCCGCCGCTGGCATTGCCAAAAGCATCCTTGTAGCCAAACCATTGGTAATCGGGGCTGTCCGGTATCATATTTGGCCCGTTGCGCTGGTTCAATACAAAATCATGGTATACATCAAGGCCGTTGGCATGCATTTCAGCCACACACCGGGTTAGTTGCCCGCGAGTGCCGTAACGGGAGGGTATGCTGCCGTTCTGCAATTTATCGCCCAGATCATAATCATCAAATATACCATAACCCACATCATAAATAGCCCCCCGCTGCACCTTCGGTTTAAGCGAATAACCATAAGCCCCCACACTGCCTTTTGCTACGCCCGGCAGCCATACTGCTGTAAAACCACTATTGGCAATGGCATTGGCTTTAGCTGCCAACTCATCATAATACCATTGTTTGGTTGCAGGGTATGATCGAGGGTCGGCGGGGCATGGCGCCCCCCAGGTATGCGTGGTGTCCCAGTCGCTGCCCGTCCAGTGCGGCCCCATTAAAAAGCCTTCCAGTATTACCTTTTTTGTTTGAGCCGAAACAGGTTCATGTATCGATAATATCAGCAGTAATAATAAAAGCTTACGCATATTTGGGTGATGGCTGATAAATGTATATGTATGTACAAATTAAAGATAATATAATTGCTATTAACACCTGTAACACCACATTTACATGTTTACGTTGCTTTTTTTATGACACAAAACCCCATCAGTGAAATCATTCCCCAAATAATCGGTGAAATCCATTGAAAATATTAGATTTGTTTCCGTTAAAACCTTGATTATTCCCTAATGAATACTTCGCCCGACTTAAATACGGTTCCCAAATTCATCCGTAATATTGTAGCCAACATCCATCCCGAAACCCATACCTTTTTAAAACATAAGGTTGGCGATATTTGGGAAGAAATTTCCTATCGCCAGGCGCTGGATAAGATCGATGCCATATCGGCCTGGTTCCTGAGCATCGGTATAAAAAAAGGCGACCGCCTGGGGCTGATCATTGACAATGGCCCCGATTATGTGTATTACGACCAGGCCCTGCAGCAGGTGGGCGCGGTAAATACGTCCATCTACCCTACCCTCAGCGAGGCTGAGATAGAATATATTATAAACGACTCCGGCGCCAAAACCCTTTTGGCTGGAAACCCATTTTTGTTGCGTAAAGTGGCAAAAATAGCCAATAACTGCCCCGAGCTTATCCGGATTATACCCGCTTTTGATGATTACGAAAAGCATATAGGTAAAACCAAGCTCAACGCCGGCGTG
>Ga0206882_1095_pt1 | contig 16584 bp, 8 predicted proteins | sample Alteio_BWOrgCont_4_FD_152908 | JGI IMG/M metagenome (GOLD analysis project Ga0206882, IMG submission 152908) | Enriched cells from forest soil in Barre Woods Harvard Forest LTER site, Petersham, Massachusetts, United States -... | ecosystem: Environmental > Terrestrial > Soil > Temperate forest > O...
GGGGCAACGCGCTAACTTTGAGGAGGCATATAGTGGCGAAACCTTGCAGGGAAACTATGTAGCCGGGGTTTATTACCCGGATAAAACCCGCGTGGGCTGGTGGAAAAACGGCTATCCCGAATATTTTGCCAAAGTGCTGAACGCGGCTAACTGGATTGGAATTGATGTGCTAATTGATGGCGAGCAACTTGATCTGGCTAAATGCGAGGTAACCAATTTCAGGCGAGAACTGAATATGAAGGAGGGGTACCTGAAAAGAAATTTTCAAGCCAAAACAAAGAGCGGTAAGCAAGTTGAAGTCGAGGCCACCCGTTTTTGCAGCATGGCTGATGATGAGGCTGACGCTATTAAATATACCATCACCCCGTTAAACTTTAGCGGGTCGTTAACCATTACCCCATACATTGATGGCGATGTAGTTAATAAGGATTCCAACTACGACGAGAAGTTTTGGGATGAAGTAAAAAAGGAAGTTTGGAATGATGGCGGTTATGTGCAGCTTAAAACCAAGAAAACAGGTTTTGAAGTAGCCACCGGGATGAAGTTTGTTATTTTAGAGAACGATAAACCAATACAATTTTCATCGCAACCCATAGAAAAGGAAAAATATATTGCCGCTAAAGTTGAGCTGCAAGCGGAACAGGGAAAAGCAGTTACCATCATTAAATATGCCGCTAACCTTTCCTCGCAAAATCATAAAACAGAAGATTTAGTTGAAAAGTTAAACGAAACCTTGCAGCGCATTAGCGCCAAAGGATTTGAGACCATGCTGGCCGAACAAGCCGCCGCCTGGGCCAAAAAATGGGAGCATAATGATATTATAATCGAGGGTGATGTGTCGGCGCAGCAGGCCATCCGTTTTAATATCTTCCAGCTTAATCAAACGTATACCGGCGAGGATGACCGCCTCAATATCGGCCCTAAAGGCTTTACCGGCGAAAAATACGGCGGCTCGACCTATTGGGATACCGAAGCTTATTGTGTGCCGTTTTACCTGGCAACTGCCGATGAAAAAGTAACGCGCAACTTACTGTTGTATCGCTATAAACAGTTGGGCAAGGCTATTGATAATGCTAAACTATTAGGATTTAAAGATGGTGCCGCTTTATACCCAATGGTTACGATGGATGGCACCGAATGCCATAACGAGTGGGAGATAACCTTTGAAGAGATCCACCGTAACGGGGCAATTGCGTATGCTATTTTTAACTACGTGCGTTATACTGCTGATGAAACGTATTTGGCCGATTATGGCCTGGAAGTATTGATCGCAATAGCGCGTTTCTGGTCGCAGCGGGTTAACTGGTCGGATGATAAACAGCAATACGTGATGCTGGGCGTAACCGGGCCGAACGAGTACGAAAATAACATCAACAATAACTGGTACACCAGCACGCTTGCAACCTGGTGCATGAAATATACGTTAGAGGTTATTGATAAGGTTAAAACTGCTGATAAAGGTAAATACGATGCGCTTGTTAGCAAGATCAGCTTTAATGAAGAAACCGAATCAGCAAAATTCAAACATATCATTGCCAAAATGTACTATCCGTATGATGAAAAGCAACAGGTATTTTTGCAGCAGGATGGCTATTTGGATAAAGAACAGATATTGGTAAAAGACCTGCCCGCTGCCGACCGCCCGCTTAACCAAAAATGGAGCTGGGACAGGATATTGCGGTCGTGCTATATCAAACAGGCGGATGTTTTGCAGGGCATCTACTTTTTTGAAGATGATTATGATATTGAAACTATCCGCCGCAACTTTGACTTTTACGAACCGCGTACGGTACATGAATCGTCATTATCGCCCTGCGTACACGCTATTTTGGCGGCTAAACTGGGCGACGAAGCGCGGGCCTACGAATTTTACCTGCGTACCGCCCGTTTGGATATTGACGATTATAACAATGATACCGAGGACGGCTGTCATATTACCTCGATGGCGGGTACATGGATGTCGGTTGTTGAAGGATTTGGCGGCATGCGGGTAAGAGATGGCAAACTTTCTTTCAACCCGTTTTTGCCGGATAAATGGCAATCGTTTTCGTTTAATGTGGGATTTCGTGGTACTTTGCTAAATGTTAAGGTGAGTAAGGATGGGGTGGATATTAAACATTTATCCGGTAAAGAGGTCACGGTTTTGGTTTATGATAAAGAAAAATTAATAACAGCAAATTCCTAAATGCAATCTACCACTAACAAACTCATCATCTACCAGTTATTGCCGCGCCTCTTTGGCAATACCAATACCACCAATAAAACCTATGGCTCTGTTGAAGAAAACGGCGTTGGGAAGCTTAATGATATTAATGACAAGGCCTTGCAGGAGCTCAAAAAAATGGGCTTTACGCATATTTGGTACACAGGGGTAATAGAACATTCCACCATGACCGATCATTCGGCGCAGGGCATTAAAGCGGATGACCCGGACGTGGTAAAGGGACGTGCAGGTTCGCCATATGCCATAAAAGATTATTATGATATTGACCCCGACCTGGCCGTCGATGTTAAAAACCGTATCGGCGAATTTGAAGACTTGATCAGACGCACACACGCCAATGGATTAAAAGTTATCATGGACTTTGTGCCCAACCATGTAGCCCGTACTTATGCTTCGGATGCAAAGCCCGATGGCGTACGTGATTTTGGGGAGGACGATGACAAAACCAAAGCCTTTGACCCTAAAAATGATTTCTATTATATTCCCGGTCAGCCGTTTGTTGTTCCGGGTGGATATAACCCCGGTGGCGACGAATTTACCAGTTCGTTAAAGGATGGGAAATTTGATGAAAACCCGGCCAAAGCCACCGGCAATGATGTATTTGCCCCCAACCCCGCCATTGGCGACTGGTTTGAAACCGTGAAACTGAATTACGGGGTTGATTATTCAACCGGGGAAAAACATTTTGATCCCGTTCCGCCGCTATGGGATAAGTTATATGCTATTTTACATTACTGGTCGCAAAAAGGGGTCGACGCTTTCCGATGCGATATGGTGGAGCATGTGCCGTTCGAGTTTTGGGGATGGCTGGTGCCTAAATTAAAAGCCGAAGTGCCCGATATAATTTTTATCGGCGAAGCCTATGATACCCGTAAATACAACGATTATATTTTTAACGGGAAGTTTGATTACCTGTACGATAAAACAGGTTTATACGATTCCATAAGGAAACTCACCATCAACGCGCCGGGGGCCACTACCTGGGACATTAACCGGGTATGGAACCAGGATTGTTTAGGCATAGATAAGCACATGTTGCGGTTTATGGAAAATCATGATGAGCAACGCATAGCTTCGTGGTTTTTTGCGTTAAACCCCTGGTATGCCGTGCCGGGGATGATCGTTACCGCTACGCTGTCAACCGGGCCGGTGATGATCTATTTTGGGCAGGAGGTTGGGGAGCCGGCCCATAACACCGAAGGGTTCAGTCCCGATGACGGGCGCACAACCATTTTTGACTACTGGGGGGTCCCTGAACATCAAAAGTGGCTGAATAACGGCCTGTTTGATGGCGGCCAGTTAAGCGATGAACAAAAAATGCTGCGAGATTTTTATAGCACATTGCTTAACGTGGTAAATAATAACGAAGCCTTAAAAACCGGCGCTTTTTATGAGTTGCTGTTAGCCAACCAGCGCCGGGGCGGCTTTGACGAACGTATTTATTGCTACATGCGTTATACGGATGAACAGCGGGTATTGGCAGTTGTAAACTTTGACCGTAAGGAGCGTAAATTGAACGTAATATTACCACCCGACCTGCTAACCCAGCTTAATTTAAGTGGCGAAAAAGAATTGACCGACCTGTTATCTAATACAAAATATTCAACCGCCGACATCAAAACCGGCTTTGATATTATCCTGCCGCCTACAAGCGGGGTTTTATTATCAATTTCATAAAAAATAAATTGTTGACTTTTTTTGCCGGGATTATGGCGCATTTATTGAATAATAAATCGTTTATTAGCCTTTAAAACTAATATAACCCCGCTACAGAATTAATTTATTTATTGAGAAAGACGAATATTGACGGTTTTTATGGAAGAGAATATACAGGACCCGGAGCTGATTGCCAATAGATTACTTGAAGAAGAGGAGGAGTTCCATCACCTTAATAACCCTGCCGAAGCGATTAAGCCCATTATTAAAAAATACCTGGGCATACCCAATCATGCCGACCAGGTGGGAAATAAATTCTACTTTACAGATGGTGATGCCAAGGTGGAAGTAATGGTAATAACCGACCAGGTTATCCGCGTCCGCTTAGCGCCGCACGGCGTTTTTTTGGAAGATTTCTCTTACGCTGTACCCAAGATCGAACATAAAAAGGTTGCTTTTACCTTATTTGAGGATAAAAGCGAATTTCGGGTGAGTACTGCTGCTGTAAACTGTCATATCCGCAAAAAGGACTTCTTTATATCTTTTTCCGATACCGAAAATAATATCACCAGCGCCGATGCTGTACCTATGCACTGGGAGGAAAACGTGAAGTTTGGGGGTTATTATGTTTTTTGTACCAAGGAATGCCACCCCGAGGAAAGCTTTTTCGGGATGGGGGATAAGCCTACCGAGTTTAACCTGCGCGGCAAACGCTTAAAAAACTGGAATACCGACGCTTACTCGTATGCCTGGGGGCAAGACCCGCTTTACCGCAGCATCCCGTTTTATATCAGCATCAATGATGGTATAGCGCACGGTATTTTCTTCGACAATACCTTTAAAGCGCATTTTGACTTCGGGGCTGAAGATAAAACCAAGACAAGCTTTTGGGCCGATGGCGGCGAACTGCAATACTACTATATCCACGGTCCGCATATGATGGACGTGGTAAAAAGCTACCATTTTTTAACCGGCACACATCCCATGCCGCCATTATGGGCGCTGGGTTATCACCAATGCCGCTGGAGCTACTACCCTGAGTCGAAAGTAAAAAAAATAACAACCGGCTTCCGTGAAAATAAAATTCCTTGCGACGGTATCTACCTGGATATTGATTATATGGATGGTTACCGCTGCTTTACCTGGAACAAAAAGTATTTTCCCGATCCCAAAAAGATGATCAGCGACCTGGCTGCCGATGGCTTTAAAACCGTGGTAATTATCGATCCCGGGATAAGGGTTGACGATAACTATTGGGTATTTAAGGAAGGTAAGGAGAAAAGGTACTTTTGCCGCCGCAGCGACGATTATTTTATGGAGGGCCATGTATGGCCGGGCCGCTGCCAGTTTCCTGATTATACCAACCCCGAAGTAAGGGAATGGTGGGGTGGTTTGTTTGAAGAACTGGTAGAGATGGGCGTGGCCGGTGTATGGAACGATATGAATGAACCTGCCGTATTTGGCGCGGGCACTTTCCCGGATGATGTGCGCCACCAGTACGATGGTTATCGCGGATCGCACCGAAAGGCCCATAATGTTTATGGCATGCAAATGGTGCGTTCCACCTATGAGGGCTTGCGTAAATTAATGAAGAATAAACGCCCCTTTACTATAACGCGTGCGGGTTTTTCGGGCGTACAGCGCTTTTCGTCGGTATGGACGGGTGATAATGTGGCATCGTGGGAGCATTTGATGTTAGGCAATATCCAATGCCAGCGCTTATCCATATCGGGTATATCATTTTGCGGAACGGACATAGGCGGCTTTAGCGGCGAACCGGATGGCGAACTGTTTACCCGATGGATACAAATGGGCACTTTTTCGCCGTTTATGCGTGCGCACTCGGCAGGCGATACCAAGGAGCGTGAGCCCTGGAGCTTTGGCGAACCATATACGTCCATCAACCGCAAATTTATTGAACTGCGCTACCGTTTGCTACCTTATATGTATTCGGCTTTTTGGGAACATCACCGTTATGGCTTCCCTATTTTACGGCCCGCCGTTATGCAGGAACAGCAGGTTATGGGCAATTATTTCCGCCAGGACGAATTTACCTACGGCGATAAAATATTGATATGCCCGGTTTTAGAACCCGGCAAAAAAAGCAGGATAGTGTACCTGCCGAAAGGCAATTGGTATTATTTCTGGGATAATGAACAGGTTGAAGGAGGTAAAGAAGTTGAGGTGCCTACGCCGTTGGAAACCATTCCCTTATTTATAAAGGCAGGCTCGGTAATACCTGAATACCCGGTTATGCAATATGTGGGCGAAAAGGAAATTGAAGAAGTTATCCTGAATATTTATTACAGCGATTACGAAGTAAACTCGTTCTTTTTTGAAGACTACGGCGAAACCTTCGCCTACGAGCAGGATATTTACCTGGAAAAGAAATTTGTTGTAAACGGCACCAAAACAAAATTAACCATTCAGCAAAGTATGGAGGGTTTATATACGCCACGTTATGACGGTTACCATATTAACCTAATAGGTCTGCCGTTTAAACCCTCGAAAATTATTGCCGATGGCAAGGAAATTAAAGATTTCAGGATCAATTCCGATAAGATTTGGGAATTTAAATTCAGCAAGAACTTTAAGCAGATTGAGATTAGTAAGTAATGAAAAAGCCTCGTAACCGGGGCTTTTTTATTAAACGAAAAGACTTACGAAGTTTTTAAAACTTCGTAAGTCTGATTATACGCCAAACAATAATGATATATTTGATTGTTATTTATAAAACCCGGTCCATTAAAACGGGTTAAACCAATGCCCGAAAGGGCCACCAGTTATGGCAAAAAAAACCACCAATACCGAACCTGAATTACCCAAAGCAAAGACTGTTAAAGCACCAAAAGCCGCAAAACCGGCAGTTGCTGCTGCTAAGAAAACTACAGTTAAAACCACCAAATCTGCAAAAATAGTTGAGCCTGTTAGTACAGAACAAAAAGCGGTTGAAGTTTACAGCCGTTTTACTGATTTTGACATCTCGCTTTTTCAATCGGGCAAGCATTATAAACTGTACGAAAAATTAGGTTCGCATGTGGTAACACATAATGGGGTTGTTGGAACTTACTTTGCTGTTTGGGCTCCCAACGCGCAGTATGTGGCGGTTATGGGCGGCTTTAACGGCTGGAACCGCGGCTCGCACAGTTTATATATCCGTTGGGATACATCGGGCATCTGGGAGGGTTTTATCCCGAATGTGGGTAATGGTGAAGCCTATAAATATTTTATTAAGTCGTCATCAGGCGAGGAACTGGAGAAGGCTGATCCGTTTGCCCTGCGCTGGGAAGAGCCGCCGCGTACCGCCTCAATTGTAGCGGATACTTTTTATAAATGGAAAGATAAAACGTGGATGGATACCCGTTACCAGCATAACGGCCTAAACAAACCGTATTCTGTTTACGAGGCGCATATAGGCTCGTGGGCGCGAAACCCCGAAAGCCCGGATGATTTTTATACATACGAGCAATTGGCCGACAGGCTGGTGCCCTATGTAAAGGATATGGGCTTTACCCATATTGAACTGATGCCCATAATGGAGCATCCCTATTACCCAAGCTGGGGGTACCAGGTCAGCGGTTATTTCGCGGCATCATCAAGGTATGGTACGCCGCAGCAGTTGATGCTGCTGATAGAGCGGTTTCACCAGGAAGGCATAGGGGTTATTTTAGATTGGGTTCCCTCACATTTCCCGGGCGATGCCCATTCTTTATACAATTTTGACGGTACTCATTTATACGAACATGCCGATGTACGCAAAGGCTTTCACCCTGACTGGAAATCGTATATATTTAACTACGGGCGCAATGAAGTACGGGCGTTTTTAATAAGCAATGCCCTGTTTTGGCTGGACAGGTACCATGTCGACGGCTTGCGGGTTGACGCGGTGGCCTCGATGCTTTACCTGGATTATTCGCGCAAGCATGGCGAGTGGGAAACCAATATTTATGGTGGCAATGAAAACCTGGAGGCCATTTCGTTTTTGAAGGAATTTAATGAAGCCTGCTATAGTCATTTCCCCGATACGCAAACTATTGCCGAAGAATCAACCGCGTTTACGGGTGTAAGCCGCCCGGTATATCTGGGAGGTTTGGGTTTTGGGATGAAATGGATGATGGGGTGGATGCACGATACGATCGGTTATTTTTCGGAAGACCCGATACACCGCAAATATCACCATAATGAGATAACCTTTAGCCTTATTTATGCCTTTACCGAAAACTTTATGCTGCCGCTATCGCATGATGAGGTGGTGTATGGCAAGGGCTCTATGCTGTGCAAAATGCCCGGCGACGAATGGCAGCAGTTTGCCAATTTGCGCCTGCTATACAGCTTTATGTTTACCCATCCCGGCACAAAACTGCTGTTTATGGGCGCAGAGTTTGCCCAGGGTAACGAATGGAACTACCAATACTCGTTAGACTGGCATGTAATGGAATATCCCAATCACCAGGGCATGGCCGAAGCGGTTAAAGCATTAAACCATTTATACAAAACCGAACCTGCCTTATACGAAAAAGGCTTTGACCACGATGGTTTTGAATGGATAGACGGCGGCAATGCCAATGATTCTATTTTAGTTTATGCCCGCAAAGGTTATGATGCTAAAGATGACCTTGTAGTTGTGCTGAACATGACACCGGTAATACGCCATGATTTCCGCGTGGGGGTAACCGCAAGAGGCGATTGGAAAGAAATATTTAACTCGGATGCCAAAAATTTCTGGGGAAGCGGGGTAGGTAATACTGATGCTGTAAAATCTGAACTGGTTAACTGGCATGGCCGCGAAAATTCTATTAAAATAACTATACCTCCGTTGGGGGCGGCTGTGTTTAAGGCGGAGAGGTAAAAAGGGAAATCTTTTTTACCCTTCTCCTTTTACCTTTAACCCTTTTGCCTTACTTTTATTTGCTTAAATAAACCTAAGCTTCTGTTTTCCACCTGTTAATCAATTATGGAAAAAGCGCTGCGTTATATATTTACTGCATTAATTTTTACAGGATACCTGTCCTGCAAAAAGCCATTTAACGCGAAATTAACCAGTACCGCTACCGGCATTTTAACAGTTGACGGACCAATTATCAGTGGCGACTCTACCTTTCTTACCCTTAGCCGTACAACAGCGCTGAATGATACTACTCAAAATAAACCCGAATTAAAAGCAATCTTATCTGTTGAAGATGACCAGGGTAAATTATACCCGTTTACCGAAACCGGCCAAGGCAATTATGTAATGGGCGTTACCAATTTCAGCACAGCCCGCCAGTTCCGGCTGGACATAAAAACCTCGGACGGCAATATCTACCAGTCGGATTTTGTGCCCATGAAAATCACCCCGCCCATTGACAGTGTTTATTTTCGTGAAACCAGCGACGCGCAGGTGCTGTTTTATGCCAATACCCACGACCCAACTAACAATACCCGCTACTATCGCTGGGATTATAAAGAAACCTGGCGGTATACATCTTACCTGGATGGCAGTATTGGTTATGTTTATTCAAATAACAACTTAATCGCCGCCCCTTTATATGTAGGCCATTGTTACGGCATGGATAATTCCAACCAGATCATTATTGGTTCCTCGGCCAGGTTAAGCAACGACATTATTACCGGGCAGCAAATTGGCGGCCTTGCTGCCAATTCGCGAAAAATAGCAGATGTATACAATATGCGGCTTTATCAATACGCTTTGACACAGGAAGGGTTTAATTACTACCAGAATTTAAGGACCAATACCGAGGAGACCGGGTCGATATTTGATGCGCAGCCAAGCACAACTACCGGCAATATCCATTGCATTTCATCGCCAACTATGCAGGTTATTGGGTTTATAAGCGTATCAACAGTAACAGCCAACATATTTTCACTTACTTATTCTCAGCTTCCGTTACGTGTTCAAAGTGTTCAGCCGGCAGACTTTCAAATGGACCCGAATGCGCTTACTTATTATGTTGGGCCACCTGAACCGGCTAATTGCGTCGGGCCGACTTATACCATAACTGCCAACATTCCACCCAATGTATTTCAACCCAATGGTGTATTAACCATTACGGAACCGGCTTATGGAGGGACTTTATTAATTGATCCCGCAGGTACATTCAGCGCGAGGTTAAACGCGCTGCTGGCGGGCACTAAATTCCCGATTGTTTTCACCGGGCCGCTCAATATTTCCACTAACGGCATTATAACTACACTGGGCTACAATTACTATAAAGCTGATTGTGTTGATTGCCTTTTACTGGAACCCAATGCTACACTTACCAGGCCATCCTATTTTCCGCCTTAATAATTATGAAAAACACAGCAGCATATATATTATTAACAGCATTGATTTTAACAGGATATATATCCTGCAAAAAACCGTTCAATGCTAACCTGACCAGCACTGCTACCGGCATTTTAACGGTTGACGGGCCAATTATCAGCGGCGATTCCACATTTATTACCCTGGGCCGCACAACCGCGCTGAATGATACCACGCAAAATAAAGCGGAACTGAAAGCAACTGTATCGGTTGAAGATGACCAGGCTAAACTTTATCCGTTTACCGAAACTGGCAAAGGGAACTATGTTTTAGGCATTACCAATTTTAGTACAACCCGCCAGTACCGGCTGGATATAAAAACAAGTGACGGTAAAATTTACCAGTCTGATTTTGTACTCATGAAAGTGGCGCCACCTATTGACAGTGTATACTTTACTCAAACCAGCGACGCGACGGTGCTGTTTTATGCCAATACGCACGACCCCACCAACAACACCCGCTATTATCGCTGGGATTATAAAGAAACATGGGAATACACCTCTTATTACGGCGGCTATATGGACTCAATTGCCTTTATTTCCTATGTATATAAAAACGGGGGAATTAATAAGCAATACTCACCGCCTTTATTTGTAGGAACCTGCTATGGGTCTGATAATTCAAATGAAATTATTGTGGGTTCTTCGGCTAAGCTGGCAAATGATGTAATCATCGGGGAACAAATTGGAGGGTTGGCCGGTAATTCAATTAAAATAGCCAAGATATACAACATGCAACTGCATGAATATGCCTTAACAGAAGCGGGTTTTATTTATTATCAAAACCTAAAAACCAATACCGAAGAAACCGGCTCCATATTTGATGCGCAGCCCTCCGTAACCACCGGCAATATCCATTGTATTTCTTCGCCTACTGACAGGGTTATTGGTTTTATAAGTGTTTCGACAAGATCGACTAATATTTTTTCACTTCATTATGACGATTTGCCATTGCGTGTACAACTTGATTTTTCGTTCGACTGTCCGCCAGGGCCTCAGGGGGTTCCATGTTACAATTATGTAAAATATTATGTTGGGCCGCCGGATATTTCAGATTGTGTACCGATAAATCCAGGTTTTGGAGGGGCAATAATGATTGCCCCGGCAGCAAACTTTAGCACAAGGCTAAGCGCACTGTTTGCCAATACACTTTATCCTATTATGATCGATGGCGCCACTTATGGAACCGACAGTAATGGCAACCCGGTAATAACAGGGTATAATTACATCCGCACAGCTTGTGCAGATTGCCGGGCGATGGAAGCTAATGCATCGCTTAACAGACCGTCTTATTTTCCGCCTTTTTGATGTCTTTAATCTCTTGCTGCGCCCAAACCCTATTCTCCACCCTTATCCTTATCGTTAGCATTATGGCATTTAACACAGTGAAAATAATAGCGGTATAGTACAAATGAAATACCAGCGGGATTATTGCTATCTCGCAGATGACCTCGCCGTAATTGGGATGTTTAAATATTTTGTACGGACCTTTTTTTACCGGGTAAACGCCGGGTATGCGGTATATTTTGGTGTTCCAGTAATGGCCTAACGAACTTAGCGCCCAGAATTTGAACGAAAGTACCAACACAAACAACACCAGGAATGCATAGCTGATAGCCGCGCCGGGGGTTAAAATATATTCCACGATAACCGATATTAAAAACAGCGTGTGCATGGCCACAATAAACGGGTAATGGCTTTGTCCGTATTGTATGGCGCCGTTTGCCAGCAGCCATTTTTCATTTTGACGTGAAATGTATAGTTCTGAAAGGCGTTGGATTATGATGATGGAGATGAATATGGTGAAGTACATTATGTTGTTTTATAATTAAAAAAGTGGAGCATGTGCGGTTCCTCTCCTGAGAGAGTAATAGCCCATTATTTGACAGATAATTCTTTACCGGGCGAATTCCCTCCTTGGGGAGGGGTGCGGCTGCCTGTGTGCAAAGGCGGGGAGGGGTTTCGCCGCTATGCATCTTTGCGAAACCCCACCCTCCCGTTGGGAGGGAATCGTACGGCCCTCTGCTTTTTAATCCTTCAACTGTCTTTTCATAGGCTGTTACTCTCCAGGGAGGGAACCATCTCATTATTATTTGTTCAACTTTAACAATACCATTTCACTCGAAAAGCCGGGGCCCATGGCCATCATCAGGCCGTAGCCATCTTTATAACCGTCGGTCATAAACTTCTCCAACACATATAAAACCGTGGCGCTCGACATATTGCCGTAGTTGTTCATTACCGCCCTTGTTTTATTCAAAAAATCACCTTCAACTGCTAAAGCGTCAGTGTAAGCGTCCAATACCTTTTTGCCGCCGGGGTGGAATATAAAATTTTTAATATCGCTCAGTTGTAAGCCCTGCTTGTCTAAAAATTCGGTAACATCTTCTTTAACGTGTTCCAGTATAAATGTGGGGATGTCTTTTGAAAACAATACCTTAAACCCCGTATCCTGGAACTCCCATCCCATCACATCTAAAGAATCATAATACAATTTACTGCTTGACGCTACATATTCTACAGGTTGGTTTTTGCCATGATTATCTCCCTTGATGATACAGGCGACTATACCATCAGAAAATAAACTGGACCCGATAAAATTGCTCTTGCTGTAATCGCTTTTAATTAATGTCAATGAGCATAGCTCAACAGCTACCAACAGCACCACCGCATTGGGGTTTGCCTTAGCCACCGTATTTGCTTTGGCCATGCCCGATACCCCGCCGCCGCAACCCAGGCCAAACAGCGGACTGCGGTTTATATGCGGGTTCAACCGCAACGCGTTAATGATCAAAGCATCCATGCTGGGTGTGGCAAGACCAGTTGTTGATACAAATAAAATATCGGTTATATCTTCCTTTTTAATATTGGCTTTGACTACACAATCCTCAATAGCTTGCACCGAATATTTAAGGGTGGTGCTGATGTACTCGTTATTACGCTCCTCAAATGTATTGGGCACAGTGTAGTAGGAAAGTGGCTTGCAGAAATTGCGGGTAATGATCTCCGTATTATCAAAGGCGAATATCAGCCTGTCTGTTTGCGGGAAATTGGCAGAGAACATTTCCTGGGCCTGTTTTTTTGCTTCCATCTGGCTAACGCGGTATGGAAGATCTATTTTTGAAGTTGCTGCTATAAAGGGCATATACCGTTAAATACGTTGAGTTTTAGTTTTTGGTTGTTTATGCCCTTAAATTTGATGCGGGGTAATTGTCTGAACCATGATTTAACAGATCAAAGGATTTTCAAGATTTATTCGGGAAAGTTATCCTGATAATCTGTTAATCCCACAAATCGTGGTTCAGACAAAAAGGCAACCCATTGGGCTGCCTTTTGTTTGATATATCGGAAAAACTTACGAAGTTTAACTCGGTGTTGTTTATTTTTAAAGGCCTCGTTGAGGGCTTCGCCGTTTAAAAACTTCGTAAGTTTGAAATGAGGAATTACTTTTTAGCTGCCACCACCCTATAGCTTTCAGGCGGGCCTAAATAGCTTGGTTTAACGCCACCGGCATCAACTACTATTTTCTCCAGCACTACGGCAGGGTCAACCATCCAGTATTTGATGACATGCTTGCCCGGTTTTGTGAAATGATCTGTTGAGATCATTTCTTTAATGCTATTGCCCGATGCTGCTTCCATCGCATTTTGTGCCGTCCTTGGGTTTGCACCCGGCGGATCAAGGTCAACCATTACCGGCGTTCCGTCATCAATTGAAATAGCATATTTTAAACCCTGCCCATGCGTAAAGTCGATAGATGGCGCTACAAATACCCTTAATTTTACGGTACAGGTATCCTGCACATTGATGTCATACTCCAGGTGCGGGCTGTTGCCGCCCGGTGTTTGCCGCGGCGCGGTTATAGGTGTGCCTTCAATTCCCGACAAGGTACGGCCATAATCTGGCAGCGTAACCCATTTAGCGGTTGTTCCGTTTACCATTTTGTTATAATGGATGGCTTCCATTGAGGCATAACCATTGCTCATAACAAAACCTGATGTTGGTACCGGCTTGCTGTTATTTACTATTGCCTGTACAACCACCTTGTTGCCATTAGGGCCTGTTATCGTGATAGGAACATTGTTGGTGCCTTTAGGCGCCTTGGCCCAATCGACACTTACCCAAAGGCGTGTTTGGTGATCTATTTTACCGCTTGCTGCAGACACCTTAACGTAAGGGGCCCCAGCTTCAACTTTATAATCAAACGGGGCGTCGCCGCGGTTAAATATTTCTAAGTAACGGGCTTCGTTTGGATATTTTGTCAATTCGGGTAAAGTAGCTGTTGTAGTGGCTTTAGGCCAATAATCAGCCGAACCCTCAACAGAAACGCCCATTTCAGGCCCTGATACCGGGGTTACTTTTACGTATGCAGGCAATTTGTTAACCTCTGCAGAGGTACCGTTCGGCCCAGGCCCTCTTTGCGCTATTTGCCAGCTCATGTAACCAATATGCGGCTGGTCCATCATATGCGCCCATTTACCGTTAGCAAGGGTATCATTATAATATTTGGTTATCTGCGCATCTATTGCAAAATCCTTATCAGCTAATTTGGCTTCATCATCAGCCGAAACGCGGCCCTGGTTACCATAAAATTTTTGTTTTGCAGATGCCAAATACATTTCGTTAAAATTGGCACTGGCTTCTACCGGCTGTAATACCAGTTCATAAAAAGCGTCCTTATAGGCCGCAGGTATTTTTTTGCTTAGTTTTATCGTTTCGTCCTTTAATTTGTTGTAATCAGAAACTACGGTTTCAAACTCCCTGTAATCTGTCAGGCTATAAGGGGTGCTGCTTCTTGCCGTAGTGGGGTCAACCAGTTCGGGCTTGCGCCTGCCGTTATATTTGCTGTATAAAGCAAGAATATGTCCTATTTCAGCGGCATGTTCAGGGCCGAATTGCTGTGCAGCCCAATCGCTTTGATATTTATCCAAACTACTTGCAGGATACTTATTGGGGCTCCAGGCATAGTCCAAAAAGAAACTGATAGGCAACTGGTAAGGTATTAAATCGCCCACGTTTACCACCCATTCCTTGTTAACGCCATATTCGTTAGCTAAATGCATTTGTTCCCAGGTATGGGTAATAGGGTTGCTGTTTAACCATTGATAGCTGCGTACACCACCATGATAATCAAAGTGATAGTATATGCCATAACCGCCGCTGCGTTTTGGGTCGGTTAATTTTGGCAACCTGCGCACGTTGCCCCAGTTATCATCGCAATATAATAAGGTTACATCATCGGGCACGGTCATGCCGGCATCAAAATATTCCTGCACTTCTTTATACAAGGCCCACACCTGTGGTGTTTTTGATGGGTCCTTATGGGTTGCTTCGGCTATTGCGTCACGCTGTTCGCTCACAATGTGTTGCAGCAACGTCATGTTTGCCGCGGGGCCACCGGGCGCCATTGGCGCATCGCCGTTACCGCGCATACCTATGGTAATTAAATCTTCCTTATCGCCTTTATTTACAATGGCTTGTTTCCAGAACTCTTTTAGTACAGGGCCGTTGGTGGCATAACTCCATGCTTTTTGGGCAGGGTCTTTCTGGGTTGCAGCATACCGGTCCCATTCTTTTTGCGAGCGGTTCATTTCTTCCTGGTGCGAAGTGCCCATAATGATGCCCATTTTATCAGCTAAGATGGGGTTTTGCGGATCATCGTCATCAAAAGAATTGCTCCACATGGCGGGCCATAAGAAATTGCCTTTTAACCTTAATAACAGTTCGAACATATGTTCGTACATGAAATGGTTAACGCCATTGTCGGTCATTTTGCCGGTAATTGCGGACGGCGTTTTATTCAAGCCGTCGAATTTTGCCTTAGCCCATCCTAAAAAGTTAGGGCCTTCATCGTTAATAAAAATACCGCGGTAATGTACCACAGGCTCGCCATCAGTATGCCTCCCGGCCAGCACATATAAATTGCTTTTATGCATAATAGGCACGTCGGCCCACCAATACCAGGGCGATACGCCAATTTCTTTTGAAAGTTCATAGATACCATATATAGTACCGCGTTTATCGCTGCCCGCGATAACCAACGCGCTTTCAACGCCCGGCATCGGGTTTTTTACCACCTGCGATATAAACATTTCGTTTTTTCCTGCTAAACCGTCAAGGTTAAGTTTTTTACTTTTTACCAGTTGGTCTATCAGGTCGTTTTTACCCAGGGTGCCAACGATCATTATTTGCTTGCCTGTGGCTTTATCGGTTGATAATAACGGCTCGGTCCCTGTTACGGCTTTTACGTCGCCCTGGAAACTTTTTAAGGCCATCATTACGCCATCATATTCGCCCGCGCCCGTAAAGATCGGCGCGGGTTTTCCTGCCGAGGCTAATGTAAACGCGCCGGGCGCCGGTTTGGTTGATACATAGGGTACATCACCTGCATATGCATTATA
>Ga0206882_1096_pt1 | contig 16470 bp, 13 predicted proteins | sample Alteio_BWOrgCont_4_FD_152908 | JGI IMG/M metagenome (GOLD analysis project Ga0206882, IMG submission 152908) | Enriched cells from forest soil in Barre Woods Harvard Forest LTER site, Petersham, Massachusetts, United States -... | ecosystem: Environmental > Terrestrial > Soil > Temperate forest > O...
AAGGTTATCTCTGTCCATCCAAAGAATGCCGTCCCCCCATGAAGCCAGCGTTAGGATGCACAGTCTTAATCTCATTAATTTTTGTAGCCAGTATTTTTTATTTCATGGACATGCCAAGTGATCTCTAAATTTTAGTTAGGCATTGTTATGGAATCATGCCTGGATGCGTTATAAAAATGTTTCTGATATTTCTTCCATAGTTTTTTTGCCAATTGAAAAAATCCACTGTCAATATACCTTAAGAGTGATTAGCTATATACGTAATTTCAACTCATATTTGTAGCCATCATATTTTGAAGGCTTTAAATTTTAGTTGCTAGGCTGAATGTATCTATAATATACACAGCATTTAGATTTAAAAGATCCCGCTGTGGGTATTTTAGAAAGAAAGAAAAGTTTGTTAATCCTTTGATCTACTTTAATGAGTTTATTAAATTTTACGAAAGGGAAGGAATGAAACCACATACTTTAATAGTCGGGATTGTTGGAATCATGCTATGTGCCGCCCAATTGCAAGCTGAATGTCACGATTGTCTTGATTTATGTCCGCCTCAATGTCCTCCTGGAGCACAAGGGCCTGCTGGACCACAGGGCCCTCAAGGAGCCCAGGGGCCTCAAGGATTTGAAGGCCCTCCAGGACCTCAGGGGCAAATTGGCCCCCAAGGACGACAAGGAAACGATGGCCGTCCAGGATGCCCCGGCCCTCAAGGGCCAGAAGGACCGCAAGGAGCTAATGGAGAAAGGGGAAGTGAGGGCCCACAAGGACCTCATGGTAGAGACGGTCGTCAAGGCCCAGCTGGACCGCAAGGGTCTCAGGGACCACAAGGAATTGTCGGTCCAAAAGGAGCCGCATGTTGTTGTGAAGGGATTACTGTTTTTAGCAATCTTTATAGCATGAAAGAACAGCTTATAGGCAGCGCTGAACGATCAGATAGTACAGTTACATTTGAGCATTTGAATGCCACCTCACCTCTGGTTGATATCAGCTCGATAAATAGTACAGGAGAAATTATCATTAATCAAAATGGAATATATGTAATTAATTACTCTGTAGTGGGGCATTTGGAGACTTTTGATCCCTCCTCTATATCCCCTTGGTCCTTTGGATTATTTTTAGATGGTGTGGTAATTCCGGGTAGTATTTCTCCAGCAATTACCGAAACTGAGGATGATTTTAGAACAGCCGCAAAAAGTGTTATTATTGTCGTTTTAAAAGGACAGATCCTTACATTAAAGAATGCGAGTACTAAAAATGTTAGTCTTTTATCGACTGTTTCGGGCGGGGCTGTCCCAAATGATAGTGCTTCAATTGAGATTTTCCAATTAAAAAAACTCTAAAGATGTGATGGTAGCAAGCATAACATTGAATAGCCATTATTTAAAAGATTAGCTAATTAGGCTCATCGCGCACATGCGTACCCCATCCCATTCCACTATTGAAGGAACAAGATATATAGGATCGCAAGCAGCAGGATAAGCAGGATAAACTGATTTTAAATGGTTGTCGCTAATCGCTTTTATGTGGTAGATCTAATTTTAGATTGATATCAGAGCGATATATAGGAGCTCAAAGATGAAAACGACAAGATATATATTTATCAGTACAGTTCTTGCCTGTGTTTTGGCTGTAACCTTATTTGCTGCTTTTGGAAGTAAGCAAGATAGCATCTCTAAAGCAGAGCAAACAAATATAAATTCTGATATACCAGTGCCGAGTATTGCCGAAATCAAAGCAATTGCTGAAGAAGGATTCATCTACGGTTTGCCAATTGTTATGAACTACTTAGTTATGTATGATTATGCAGGTGTTCCGTTCCTCAACGCAGTTTTCACTCGCAGGCTATCGAACCCAACTATTCAATCTTGAGGACATGCCTAATGTAATAAAGATTCAGTCTGAATATAAGGTTCAGCCTCTTTCAAAGTACATCAAACAGCCAGCGCCTCCGCTGGCACCAGCGATAAATTTTTTAAAGGCCGACAAGAAATCCGTAACCACAAACTTTTTTGAATATCTCGATTTTGCTTTGCAATTTGCTCCGCCTGAACCCGAAGAAAATGCAATTCGTGACAAACTCGCTCGCATAGGGGTTGGAACTGGTAAAAAATTTGACTTCAAAGATCTTTCTCCTGAGCTTAAAGCTGAAGTGAGCTTGGGAATGAAGGGAGGAGGGGAGAAGGTTAAGCAGTACCTAGCAAACGGTATGAAAAATATCAATGGATGGATGGTTGGCTCACTCTTTGGCGATAGAGCTTTTTTTAACGGTAATTGGTTGAAGCGTGCCGCTGCTGCCAAAGGTGGCATTTATGGCAATGATGCCATCGAGGCTATGTATCCTTTCACGACAATGTTAGCTAATGGTGAAAAGCTCAACGGCAGTAAGAATAACTACACCTTAACTTTTTCTGCAAACCAATTGCCTCCTGTAAATGCGTTTTGGTCAGTGACAATCTATGACGGTAAAACTCAACTTTTGATCAAAAATCCAATCAATCGTTACCTCATTAACTCTACCATGCTACCGAGTATGAAAAAGAATTCAGATGATTCTCTAACGATCTATATCCAAAAGGATTCCCCTGGTAAAGAAAAGGAATCCAACTGGCTGCCAGCTCCCAACGGCCCAATTTATCTTGTCATGCGTTTGTACTGGCCAAAGGAGACGCCACCTTCGATCCTTCCACCAGGTGAAGGAACATGGCAGCCTCCAGCCATACGGCTACAACAAGTGCTTGCCATCCCTTAACACGAAAACAGGCTCTCTTAAGGTTGTTTCATCTCGTGTCTTTCTTTGTAAAGCGCCGTTTCATATTCCTTCAATTGTGCTGCGAATTTGGGATTTACACACAGCCTTTTACTTCTTAGAAAAGCAATGGCAGCTTCACTACTGACGTCAAACCGGTTGATTAGATAGGCAGCAAGTACTGATGCGCTTCTAGAAATACCGGCTTGACAATGGATCAGTGTAATATCTTCTCCAAAAGCTCCCTTATCTAAATCCTTAAAGACATCTTGGAACCAATCAGAGACTTTTGTCTTTTGTAGGAGTTCCTCTTTTGCATGATAAATGGCGGGAATATCTTCTATATCCAAATCTTCAGTCCCTTCGATTTGAGCAAGTGTATGATCCGAGAATGTGCAATCAAATACTAATGGTTCCCAGCATTTTGGATCGTCAAAGATCAATTTTCCGTAATATTTAAATTGAACTTTCTGATTTTCTTGAAATGCGTTTTTTATAGCGAGGCGGAACTCTTTCGCTTTATTAGTTTTCAACAGATTGTAGCAATCTGCTCGAACGTGTGTAAGAGGACATAAAGTAACAATATTCTTAAACTTGTATGGATTTGAGGTTTCAATCGTTTGATGAGGTAAATAAGTAGCAGAAACCAGCCCCCAACTATTACCCAAGTAAAGATTTTTTATAACCCGATTAGCTCTAACCTTTGAACTTGCTGTTAGTTTTTTTTCATCAGGTTTTTGTACTAGCCAAGGATCCGCAACTTTGCTAATAATATCTTTATATTTTTTCTTTAAATGCTGGTCCCTATTTTTAGAATGAACTGTCCAGCATATGAGAGGTGTAAGCCCTAAAGTCAATGTGCCCATAAGTATAGCGGCAGCCAACGCTACTTTTTTTTCAGTAGAATTTAAATGTTTTGAGGTAGCATTATAGCTAAAACATTTAAAAAACGTAGAGTAAGTTAATATAGAATCTGCTTGTCCATTGGAATGCACCTTTTTTAATTTTTGAGCACTAGCCTGTTCTTTTTGGGCTAAATTGGTTTTCATTTGATTGGTGGTTTCAAAAAATTGTCTGTCGGTTGATTTAGCATTATCGGATGCTGCGGGAATAGATTCTTCCATCTCAACTAACATTGAGGATGGTTCTTGGGATGGTTCAGAAGACAATATATTGTTAGCGACCCTGCCCGTTAAATCGCAGGCGCTTGCTACCCCAGGTTCTATCGGTTTGATTGACTGCTTGGAGGCAGGAACTAGCTTCTGAGTTGTACCATCTAAAGATTTTGGATTTGCTACTACAGGTGATAACTGATTTATACTTTGTTTTGGAGAAAGTGATGGTATTATGTTCACGATAACCTCTAAATTAAGTTAATGACAAAGTTTATTATCACATATTTTTAAAAAAATAGTAAATACAATTAAATAGAATTAAATATATGATTAAACAGAAGTGTGGCGCACAATATAAATTAAATAAAGTTGGTGCGAAATGTCATATTTGAAAAAATTAGCATCACAATAAGTGACAGTTATTTAAAATTTAAAAAATAATTCATGCGCCACGCGTACCTCCCCATTTTTTGAAAGAGCAGGACTGAGAACCGCAAGCGGGATTGCATTTAAATATCAATTTAACCTTGACAATGTACTAGGAAACCGTCAGTCCAGAATTTGAATGTGTAACCGTTACACATACTGACGCTTTTCAACAGGTTTACAACGCTGAGTGCTCGCCGATCTTCGAGATGGTAGGCTATTTCTCTGAGCTCTTGATGAGTCGGTGAAGTTGTCCTAAAAGGTAGAACGGAAGTGATAATAGGTTGTATTCAATAGAAAACCCGAGAGAGTCCTTCATGTGTACGGGACCTAATCTAGGGACGTCTGAATTAACCCTTATAGCAATCGTTTTCTTTTTCTCCTTTACGAACTGATGGAGTGACTTGAGCGTTCCCGTTGTACCGGCTTTTACTTCAACAGGGATTACCTGATTCTCGTATTGTATGATGTAATCGATTTCAGCTTCAGCGCCCTTTTTCTCTCGCTGCCAGTAATAAAGGGAGGGAGGGATATATGCAGGGGTCACTGTGCGCAGTAGTTGGCCCACTAGCTGCTCAGCCATACCTCCGCTATTGATCATGGAGATTTCAGATACTGATCTTAACTGATGTAATGAAAGTCCCAACGATGCTCCACAAAGCCCGCAGTCTAGCATGATCACCTTCAAGAATCGCTCATGGGCTTCTGCACCGAGCGGTAACCCATTCGCTGAGGTTGCCACAATTCGATGACATACTCTGGCTTTAGAAAGCAAATCAAGCGCCTGTTTTAGTGGAGCTGTACTCACCTCGGAATTGGCATCCGTGTAGACAAACTTTTTCCCGAGTTGACGAGGAACTGAGCTCATTACATCTTCGAGGCGGTCAATCGTGAGGCGTCCATTATATTTGGCAAAATCATCACGATAGGCTGTGAGAAGGTCGAAGTGAATCTGGTTAACAGAGTCTGGAGCTTTTTCAGTCGCCCAGCTTGAAACGGCCGCGGGCATCCCTCCTACTACTAGGTATTCTTTGATCGCCTTCATTAACTGAGAGTGTATGGCTATCGGAATATTGAGGTTCCAATCATAGTTGTCCAGGTAGGCTCGAAGCTCATGTTGTCCGATTGCACCCAAAAATTCCTCAAAGGATAGTGGTTCCAAATATAGGTAGCCTACTCTACCAACGGGCATACTGAATTCATGTTTAGCTAAAGTAAAGTCTAACAAAGAGCCTGTCGCAATTACTGGAAGTTCTGGCATGTCTTCAGCAAACCAACGCAGTTTTTCTAAGAGATGGGGAGCTGCTTGAATCTCGTCCAGAAATAGAATTGCTTTTGATGGCTCGATTTTGCTTCCCGTTGAGGCCGCAATATTGATGATAATCTCCTTAGGGTCATTCGACGAAAAGAGGGATTCCAGGTCAGGCCGTTTCTCGAAGTTAAGCTCGATGAGTCGTCGTCCCTGCGAATCAGCGAGATCTCGGATAAGCCATGTCTTCCCAACTTGGCGAGCTCCTCTAATAATTAATGGTTTTCGTGCGTTAGAATTCAGCCAGTGAACTAGGAACAGGGTACGATCGCGTCTCATAAATCCTTCCTTTAATTAATCATCAGTTTAACTTAAATCACCGTTTAAGTCTATAAAAGAAGGGGGTGTTTTTGCGGGCAACTCTGTGTAAGACAGGGGTATTTTGAAGAGAATTGAAAAAGTAGATAAAAAAAGCACTCCAGGGCAACTGCTTGCCATCTTGACATAAAGAATTATAATTTCATATAAGAGAGATAAGAGGCATTTACCCTTTCATGGGGCCATGATGAAACAAGAAGTAAAAAAAAAAAGTAAAAAAACTCTAAGTGAAACGGAAGATGATAACCTATTCCCTCAGCCTCTTCCCTCCAATAATAAATCAAAAACGTCTACAGCGTCAGCAATCACCAACGAAGATCGACAGCTACTGCTGACTGAATGGAATCGCACTCATGTCAAGTTTGACGAAATCCACCTTTGCTTGCACGAGCTCATCGCTCTCCAAACACAACGAACACCCAATCGCGTCGCGGTGGTGTTTGAACAACAGTCATTGACCTATCTTGAGCTGGACCAGCAATCAAATCTGCTGGCAAAATACCTGAAATCTCTCGGTGTCGGACGGGATGTGCTGGTCGGCCTTTTGGTAGAGCGCTCATCCGAAATGTTAGTTAGTCTTCTGGGAATCCTGAAAGCCGGGGGTGCATATGTACCGCTTGATCCCATTTTCCCACCTGATCGTCTTGGATACATGATCGAAGACAGTAAAATGCCCATATTAATAACGCATCGAGGATTAGACAAAACGCTGAAGGTTCGCCCATCACAGATCATTCACCTCGACCATAAATGGGAGGAGATCGAGATCCCGAAGAAAAATCTAGACACTGCGACAGCTCTCAGCGCTAATAGCGAGAGCCTTGCGTATGTGCTCTATACTTCCGGATCCACTGGCAAGCCAAAAGGAGTGGCTATCCCTCATTCTGCAATTGTGAACTTCCTTTTATCAATGAAACGCGAACCTGGAATAACTGCAGCAGATATAATGCTTGCGATCACTACACCTACATTTGACATCGCCAGCCTAGAGCTCTATTTACCTTTGATATCTGGAGCAAAAGTTGTCATTGCGAGCCATGAAGACGCGGTCGATCCGCGCAGATTGGTTCATTTGCTTCACGACTGCACGTTCTTGCAGTCCACACCGGCGACATGGAGGGCGCTTCTCTATGCAGGATGGAAAGGCTCGCCAAATATAAAAGCTCTTTGCGGCGGCGAAGCATTTCCGCCGGACCTCGCACCAGCGTTGCTCTCCCGGTGCGCTTCCCTCTGGAACATGTACGGCCCAACCGAAACAACCGTCTGGTCAACAATTTACAGGGTGACTGCTGCAGATTCACAACAACCGATCGGGCGGCCAATCGCAAATACACAGGTGTACATCCTGGATGAACACCATAACCTCATCCCACCTGGCGAAGTAGGTGAGCTTTACATCGGCGGCCAAGGTCTTGCCCGCGGTTATCTAAACCGTCCTGAACTCACGCGGGAACGTTTCGTTCCGAATCCGTTTTTGCCCAATGAATTCCTTTACCGCACCGGGGATTTGGCAAGATGGCGTCGCGACGGGCTCCTGGAGTGCCTCGGACGGATCGACCATCAGGTCAAGATCCGCGGCTATCGAATCGAACTGGGAGAAATCGAGTCCTGCATACTTAAACATCCGGCCATTCGCCAGGTCGTGGTGATTACACGCGAGGACAAACCTGGCGATAAACGTCTTGCCGCTTACTTTGTCGCTGAAAATGCGCCGCCTGATTTTATCGAACTAATTCGTGCTAACCTCAGTGCGATTCTTCCCGATTACATGATACCCTCTCACTTCATCCGCCTCGATGTTCTTCCACTGACTCTGAACGGAAAAATCGATCGCAAAGCTCTTCCTGCCCCTATCTCTGTTCTAGCGTCGTCATTTACAAGCTCTTATGTATCCCCCAGAACGAATCTAGAGATCAGGTTGGCGGCAGCTTGGAAAGAAGTCCTTGGAATCGCACAAGTTGGAGTCAATGACAACTTCTTTGATCTCGGAGGGGACTCGGTGAACGTTATCCAGCTTCTAGTGGCTATTCAGAACACAACCGGCCTCGAACTCAGTCTGGGAACAATTTTTAAGTTCCCAACAATCCGCACACTAACCGAAAGTCTCAGCTCTGAAGCAGAAATCGACACCTCAATGGTTGTCCCGCTTCAATCTGAGGGGGTAGGTCCACCGATATTCTGCCTTTGCGGCATTAATTTATACCAAGAATTCGCCCACAGCCTTGGAAAGACTCAGCCAGTGTTCGGAATTTATGTTCCAGAAGAACATGTCCTGCACAGGAAAGCCCTCCAAGGGGAAAAACATGACATCAACGTTCAGGAGTTAGCATACGCCTATTACAAAGCGATTGTAAAGGTATCCCCGCAGGGTCCATATCGGTTAGCTGGAGTCTCCTTCGGCGGGATCGTCGCCATCGAAGTCGCATCAATCATGAGAAAAAAAGGCTTTGAGGTAGAGCTTGTCATCCTATTCGATACACTTTTACCATGTGGATTTCGCAGAAATTGGATCAAATGGGGGCGAAATCAAATATGCGACATCTTTAGCAAGGCTATTTGGAAAAAGTTGTCGTACAAAATTGCCAAGATTTATCGTAGGTTCATCTCACACAAATGGACCAGTAAGAATCGGTATTCAAAGAGGTCAGTGGAAGATGCTCAAATATTCAAAATGGAAGCTTATGAAATGGCCATTGAAAAGTGGAAGCCTTCCGATCTCCAAACCGATTTTGATGTTGTCCTCTTTCGAGCCCAGGATGCCTATAAGAAGATGCCTATAGATCTAGCTGAAGACTATGGCTGGAGCCGCTACTTGAAAGGTCCGCTTTCCATAAGAGATGTGAAGGGAAAGCATCTAGGGATCTTAAAAAAACCCGACGTTATTGAGCTGGGCAGAAAGCTACAAGATTTTTTAGACTAAATTAACTTAGATGGTATTTTTATGAACAACTCCATTGATGTTGCGATAATTGGAGCGGGTCCATACGGACTGTCTCTTGCCGCTTACCTCCGGGAAGCCAAAATAGAGTTCCGCATATTTGGCAAAACAATGGATTCCTGGAAGAACAAAATGCCTCCCGGAATGCTTCTCAAATCGGAGCCTTGGGCCAGCAGCCTCTATGATCCCGCTTCGAGTTTTACATTGAAACAATACTGCGCTGAGAGCGGGGTTGAATATCAAGATAGCTTTTTACCTGTACCTCTAGAAACATACGTAGCTTATGGAGAAGCCTTTCAAGCGCGGCTTGTGCAGAAAATCGAAGATAAAATACTGATCGGCATCAAGCGTTCAAATGCCGGACTCCATGCCATTTTCGATGACGGCGAGGTTTTAAATGCACGCAATATCATCATTGCTGTCGGAAACCACCACTTTAAATATTATCCATCTCATTTAAGCCACTTACCTTCCGAAGTGCTTTCACATAGCGGGGATTATGGTCCGTTGGATCCTTTATCCGGCAAAGAAGTGATTATATTCGGCGCAGGAGCCTCGGCCACTGACTTAGCGGCATTGCTTAGCGATAACAGGATCAAAGTAACTCTGGTCGCACGCGACAGCAGATTGCCCTTCATGCCCACCCCCAAGATCCGCCCTAAATCATTTCAAACATTGAGAAAACTGGTATCCCCCTTGAAGCCAATAAAACGGCTTCTAAATGCAAACTCTGGAATCGGCAATACCTGGCTTCTAAAAGTCTGTGCCGAAGCCCCATGGATTATTCATTCCCTCCCTGAAGAAGTTCGCATTGACATCGTTCAAACGACACTTGGTCCTCTTGGACATTGGAGTGTCAAGGATCGCGTTGAAGGTCAAATTCCTCTGCATCTTGGACGAAGCTTAGAATCTGCCGAAATTAGCAATGGCAAAGTCATTCTTCGCTTATCCACTCCGGAGGGCGCTAAAGAAAGCCTTCAGGCTGACCACCTCATCGCAGCAACTGGCTACAAAATGGACCTAAAATGCCTTGAATTTCTTAAACCAATCATCACCCATATTCACATGAAAGAAAGTACGCCTATCCTTACCGCTAATTATGAATCGTCAATACCTGGGCTCTATTTTATTGGGCCTGTGGCTGCAAATAGTTTTGGACCTGTTTGCAGATTTGTGTTTGGAGCAATCTATCCGGCTCGCAATATTACAAAACACATTCTAAAAAAGAGAAATAAAACACAAGTACGCGCAGGGGATGGAATCCTATCGAAAACCTCTGCTATGAGCGATTATACGCCGAAGGCCCTTGGAGCCGGCAAGAAGCCTTCACATGCGCGAGATCTTTTGTTGGTTTCGGCATGCGTCCCAATGCCCTACCGTGTTTTGCGCTGTGCTCAAGCATCCGGCGCCAACATTTTTGTCCTAGGCACCGACGGCGCAAAGGGACTTAAGAGGTCTCGTTATTGCAAGGCTTTTATCCGTACCGATCGACAAATTGATGGGAACTTTGATGCTGAATTGGCGAAGCAAATCAACGATCAGATTGAAACATTTAACATTGATGTGGTCCTTCCAAGCGATCCTTATTCAACACGAAGCTTGATTTTGATCCGAGACCTCCTTAACGCCCCTTGCTTCCCAATGCCTGATTTGAGCAATTTCGACCTCCTTAACAACAAGTGGAGATTTTATCTCCTTTGCAAATCATTTGGAATCAAATGCCCCAATAGTAAGTTATTTCAGAACACTCAGGAACTCATCCATGAGATAGGCCCTAACGGTTTGGCATCCCCTCAGATCGCCAAACCTCTTTCTATGGAAAATAGTATGGGCGTTATAAAATTAATGCCCGAGACTTACCAAAAACAGTTAGAATCGATCTCGTATCATCCGATTATGCTACAAGATTTCATTGAAGGCGAAGATATTGGAGCCAGTGTGTTTTGCCGAAATGGTAAAATCACATCGTTCATCTGTCATAAACTGAGCAAGGAAACGTACTATCCGTTCTTTGATCAGAAAATCTACAACGACATCAGTGAAATCCTGGGACATTTGAAGGTTGATGGTATTTTCAATTTCGATATGCGGCGTACGCCTGATGGACAAGTCTATTTTCTTGAATGCAATCCGCGAGTGTTCTGGAAAATTGCGATGTCAATGCTTGCCGGCGTTAATTTCATATCGTCTGGATTGTCGAATCAAAATTGCGATTTCTCAGCAGAAGCCAAATCCCAGCCTACAATCGTTCGATTCCCGAAGGCTATCCTGCTCCAGACGCTGGTTGCTCCATGGACATTGGGTCTGGGAACCTTGAAAATGTTGAAATATCTTTACAGCGATCCAATTCCATACTTTTGTGAAGTATTTAAAATTGAATCCACCCGATGAAAATAGGGCTCGGGCTCATTGTGCACATGTGTGCCTCATCGTACTCTTGTCCTTCAATGGTGAGTGCATGGTCATGAAATTTTTCTCGACTTAGCTGCAATCCATTTTTGGGCCTACCCAGGAACAAATAGGGCATTGTGCGGCATGATGGCCGCGGGCTTGGCAGTATTCCCTCGCAAAATAGATGATTTGCAAATGAAGTCTGTTCCAATATTTTGAGGCAAAAAGCTTTTTGAGATCTTTTTCCGTTTGCACAACCGTTTTACCTTGTGTCAGACCCCAACGTTTAGCACAGCGATGGATATGCGTGTCCACTGGAAAAGCCGAGATTTTGAAAGCTTGCGACATCACAACCGAAGCTGTTTTATGTCCCACTCCAGGCAATGCTTCCAACTCTTCAAAAGTATGCGGGACTTGCCCGGCATATTTTTCAATCAAAATTTGGGAAAGCTCCCAAATCGCTTTGGATTTGCGCGGAGCCAATCCGCATGGACGGATGATATCTTCAATGTCTGCTATGCTTAGTTTTACCATGTCCTGAGGAGTGTTGGCTTTCTGAAATAATTTAGGGGTAATTTGATTGACTCGGACATCGGTGCATTGTGCGGATAGTAAAACAGCTATCAGCAAGGTATAGGAATCTTCATGGCGCAAAGGAATGGGAGGCGCAGGATACAGTTCATCAAGTATTAAACGAATCTTTTCGGCAATCTCTTTTTTGCGCATTTTTTATTTCCCAATGCAAAGTTTAGAAAAAAATGTAGAACAAAATAACTACGGTAATATTAGAGGGATTTTAGCTGAATCCTTTGTTAACTTCCAGCATATCTACACAGCGGTGCAATCCCGATCTTGAGTCGCCCTACGGGCTCTGGCTCTTCTTATGCCATCCCACAGCTCCTTGCGTCGCAGTGGGCTATTTAACAGACGCCCTAGGGGCTTAGGGCTACTCACAGTTATGTTTGGAGTCAATCATTTACACGAGTTCTAGCTCTCATATTTTCGAAAAAGCCCTAAGCCCCTAGGGCGTCTGTTAAATAGCCCACTGCGACGCAAGGAGCTGTGGGATGGCATAAGAAGAGCCAGAGCCCGTAGGGCGACTCAAGATCGGGATTGCAAATAAAAAAATCTGAGGAACTCCTTCAAGTGCAGAGATTTAAACTTGCAGGAATTGCTGGCAAGAGCTATAAACTTGCCGAGCCGAAGGAGACCCCTTTGGCGACAGGTTCATATTCTGAATTAGAAAACTTTACAAGAGGAATAAAATGAGCAGCTTTATGAGTTGTGTTGATCATCCTATCGTTTTTTCTAACAAGCATACTTGTCAGTTTGGTAGGGAAAAGTTCGATTTCAGACACTCACATCCTTCTTACGAAAAGATACGTCAAATCATCTTAAAGTTACGTCTTCAAAATTGTGGCGGTGAGGATACTAAAAAACAACAAGAAGCAATAGCTGAAGTAGAAGCAATGGCGGAAAGTGTTAATGACTGCAGAAAATTCTTAGGCGATCTTTTCACAAATGATGAGAATCCTAAAAACTTAATAAGAGTCATTGATACCCAAAAAGAAGAAGATTCAAGGATTTGTGGGTACTTAGATGGTATAATAGACATGCTCAGTTTAGAAGATTCGGGAGTTAAGCAAAAATTAGAAAAGCCTCTTCTAAACAAAATAACATCTATATTTAAGCAATCTACAAAGTAAAATGAGCCAACTTATAGATTCAATATTCAGCTCGCATCTTTCTCAGGGAGCGAGCTTCATGCATTGTTGTCTTTTTTTATTTCCCAATGCAAAATTTAGAAAAAATTGCAGACAAAATATCTTCGGTAATATTAGTGCCGATGATCAATCCTAGGGAGTTGAGGGCCTGCCGCATATCCATCGAAAGGAACTCAGGGGACATTCCTCCGCGCAAACCCTCTATCACCTGGCGGCAGGCTCCGATAGCTTGGCTTAAAGCTTCTTTATGGCGAATATTGGTAATTAACACTTCTTCCTTGGAAGGAGGTCCGTTTTCCCAGATCACTTGGTCGATTTTGTCATGCAGGAGCTCCAGTCCCATTTTTTGTTTTGCTGAAAGTTGGACCACATGCGGAAAAGGAAGCTGGGGAAGATTTTCATGGGGCAGGTCGGTCTTATTCCAAATCGCAATGGTTTTGTGTGTAGGAATTTGTTCTATTAGCCAGCGATCTTCCACATCCAGCCCTTTATGGGCATCCAGTACCAGTAGGATGAGGTCGGCTTTACTCATGGCGCTCTGCGAACGACGTATGCCTTCGATCTCGATCGAATCATCTGCTTGCCTGATCCCAGCCGTATCCATGAGTTTGAAATTGAGTCCATTTAGCCGCAAGTGATCTTCTAAAACATCGCGCGTGGTTCCGGGTATATGCGATACAATCGCCCGGTCTTTGTCAAGCAAGGCGTTCATTAAGGAGGATTTGCCTACATTCGGGCAGCCAATGAGGCAAAGGGAGATTCCTTCATGCAAGATTTTACCATTATGGAAAGTGTCCTCTAGCTTTTGCATCTCTTGGCAAACAGTGGAAAGATCCGTGCAAATGTCCTCCAAGCTGGCGAATTCCAGCCCTTCTTCCGGAAAATCCACCCAGGCTTCTAAAATCGCGGCTATCAAGGTCAGGCGGTCCTGAAAGCTGTCGATTTTTTGCGATAGCGCCCCTTGCAGCTGGCTTTCTGCGGCATCAAGCACGCGCTCGTTTTTAGCGCAGATCAATTCTTGCACCGCCTCAGCTTGGGCTAAATCGATCTTGCCGTTGATAAAGGCTTTGAAAGTAAATTCACCGGCGCGGGCAGCACGCGCTCCGGCTTGCAAAACCGTTTCTAAAACTTTCCGGGTGATTAAACCGCCCCCATGGCAGTGTATCTCGACAGTATCTTCTCCGGTGTAAGAGCGCTTTCCAAGCATGACTAAAAGCAGGACGTCGTCTACCCTTTGCCCGGCGCTATCCAGAACTTGTCCATAATGGGCTGTGTGGCTTTTATAGGTAAAAACAGGCCCTGAAAAAACTTTTGCGGCCACATTTAAAGCTTCTTTTCCGGAAATGCGCACGATGGCCACTCCCCCTTCTCCTGGCGGAGTGGCAATAGCGGCAATGGTTTCTCCCGGTTGGTAGGGAGGATGAATGAATTCCATTTTAAGACATAAAGTTTTGGATTAAGTGAAGCCGAAGGGACAAAGAACCAAAAGGACATAAGGGACCAAAGAGACGTTCATAAAAGTCAAAGAAGGTATGTTCCTCTTTCTTTATGTAGCTTTGGTCCCTTATATCTTTTTGGTCCTTTGGTGCAACTAAATCTGAGAGATTGACAACTCCTTCTGACATAAACTACAATAGCACGGGATCTGTTTTAATGGAAGTGTCAGATTCGTATAATATAAAGTTAAATAGAATGATAGGAGTAATATGACTTTAAGCATAAGAGATAAGATAGAGCATTCAATTCAAGACTGTTCTGTACCTGGGAGTTCGAATTTAAACATATCTGATTTTGTAGATGAAATGATCATGGAAATTTTTCAGCAAATGGAGAAAGAGCATCTTCCTGTATGCCTAAAAGTGTGTAAAAGATGGAATGCAATCGTTAGCAGCAATTATAAATCATTTATTAATGCATGCAAGAAAATACAAACAGATTACCCGAAGGACATTATTTCTGCCGTTGGGGGTGTTGTGGCTATGTATAAAATGCCCTGTGAAGAACGCATTTGGGATATAAACGGAAAACCCTTTTTCCCTGCTGAACATATGAAAAATTCTTTAATGACTGGAAAGTATAGCAGGGGCCTATGTGTCCTGATGAAAGTTCTCATAACAATAAAGAACAGTTCTGGCGTAGAGTGTCCTTATGTTGATGATAGTACATTAATTGTTTTTAAGTGCTCCAGGATTTGGACTGCTACGTTATTTAGATCTGAGACTTTGTTTAAGAAATTGGCAAAACATCTTTTTTATCATCAAATGGGAAAAGAAGAAGCGCAATACGAAACCGCAATTACTTTTCTAGAAACTTTACCCAAAAATAAATCTTTTGAAGCTGGAGCTTATACTTTTCGGCTGGCTAAATAGCTTATTGTGAATCATATTATCCTAGTACATTGTCAAACGTAAATTGATATTTAAACGCCTCCAAAATCGGGAGTGCAAAACAAAAAGTTCAAGAACCTTATTTAAATATCAATTTATGTTTGACAATGTACTGATTATTCTGCCGCGAGAGATCCGCATATCCTGCTCTATCAATGTTGGATGGAAAAGAGTGGAGGCACAACGGTCATAAATACTTCTCCCATTCAAAGACCAAAAAGAAAATTCAGTGAAAATTGTATGGTAAATTTAGGCACAAATCCAGCATTTTTAGCAGCATTCTGATAGGCCATCCATTCAAATTGAAGAGAGGTGTCAATTTTTTGATTGCCGATTGCAGAAAAGGTATAGCCAAGACCTAGATTGATAGGAATTTGTTTGGTATTGTGAATCCAGTCAATCTTCCATTCCGGATTAGTGATAAGATACGAATTCTTCAAGAAATGATAGATAATAAAGGGCTGAAATAAGAGATAATTCTGGTTCGATTTATGAGAATTCCCGGCGAATGAGATCGGGTTTTGGGCAAGGAAACCCAGCTGCCATCCCTTAAATTTGAGAATACTAATCCCTACCGCTGGACCGATTTGCCATTTGCCTTGTCCTGCATCTAATGTGGTTCCGGTAGGAAAGATTGCCATCGGACCAACCCCCCATCTTCCCCAAGCAGGTTCTTCGGTAATGAACAAGTCAAAGAATTGAGTATCGCCTAAAGATGTTCCTTTGGTTGTTGCAGAGGAATGAGGAAGAGAAGGGATTGTGCATTTGACTCTTATCAGTTGCTCAAATGGAAAACAGCTTGTTTTGTCGAGAGCTATGATTGGTTTGATTAGTAGAGTATTAGAGGAATCTCGAGATCCATAATTTGTTGGCGAATAATCATTTTCAGTTTGGAGCTGCGTTAAAGTCGTGATGGGATTAGAGGCTTTTTCAGATAATGTTTCGGTCCAGCTAAAAACCTGTTTTTGGTAAATGAAGCAAACTAATAAAAGATAGAGAAGCTGTCTTGTGCTCATCAGGATTCTAGCTGTTTTAGCTTAGAGATAATATTTAGGCCTCTATTCTGTCAAGTTATAGTCTTTCCAGGAAGTCTGGCCTTCGAAATCGCAAAATCTGCT